>ENA-ORTH01000045-ORTH01000045.1-human-gut-metagenome-genome-assembly--contig:-NODE-45-length-134313-cov-5.656490_pt1 | contig 134313 bp, 135 predicted proteins | sample MGYA00241914_ERZ509192 | MGnify/ENA primary metagenome ERZ509192 (study PRJEB26280, sample SAMEA2338826) | human gut metagenome | biome: human gut; feature: human-associated habitat; material: faeces...
AATAAACAGATAATTTTTATATATATTTTAAATATACATTTAATTAAATAAGTTATGTATCAGATAAGCTAAATTTAAGTATCCTGCGAACACCAGCCAGATCAAATAGGGAATCAAAAGTTTTCCTGCAATTTGGTCAATCATAGAAAAGCACCTGGCCGTCAACAATACCAGATCAAACAGCAGTAGCAACCAGATAAAAGAAAAAAAGTATGCGTCCAATTTAAAGAACAGCAGCGGCCACAGAGCATTCACTAAAAGCTGTGCCCCGTAAATCAACAGAGCCTGTTTGGTGTCATCGTTTCCAGAGACGTAGACTCGATACGCGGCAACTCCCATCAAAAAATAAAGTATCGTCCACACCACGGGGAACACCCAACCCGGTGGTGCAAGAGGTGGATGATAGAGCGTCTGATATTTCTCCATGCTCCCTGAAGTCAAAAGCCCTGCCAAAGTTCCCGTGCCAAGACTGATGAGAATACTCAGCAGCAAAGGTTTCCATTGGATTTTCTCCATATTTCCTCCACTCGGGACACCCTTCGATCTCCCGGTACATTCACTTACCACTAGCCTATTCCGGGGCTGTCTGAAATATTCTCATCTCCATCCCTTATTCAAATCTCACTGGGTTTCCCCCTCTGTTCAAGACTCGCTTGCGAGTCTTGGCGCGGGATTCAAGTCGGCATTCGCCGACATCATTCTTCTTCGAATCCCTGCGCATCCTCGCGGAGTGTTTATCTGATGGGAATTGCCACCCGTCAAGGATACTGATTTTTGCTCTCCACCTATAGAGGCGGGCGACTTTCCCATCTGATAAAATTCTCGATCTGTCTCATGACCTCCGTCAAAATCCAAAGTGTTCCCTGTATCTCATCCACTTCCAAATTATGTCCCACATTCTCCACAAGATAATATCTCATTTCTCGTTTCTCACACACAGACTCTAGGTCCTCCACTGGAAAATATGGATCTTTGGTTCCCGCGACCACCAGCTGCCCTTGCTCTTTAAAATATTTCACCGTCTGAGGCAGCGGTGTCAAAAAACAATGCCGTACCCCAGTCAGTCCATATTCTCGCTCCGCTTTTCCTGCCAGCACAGTCCCCATACTCTTGGAGACAAATAGAATTTCCTGATAGTCGTTAAGTTTTCGACTGTCCAACTCTGTCTGAACTGTTTTCCAAGCCTGCTCTTCTGTCTGCTCAAAAGAGAAATTCTCCGTTTTCCTATCTCTAGGGTAGTCATAGTGGAGAAGTACCGTCTCATACCCCAGATTTCTGCACAACTTTTCCGGGTAATAGAGCAAAGCTCTGTCCGTGCTGTGCCGCCATCCGGGAAAAAACACCGCCAATTTTCTTCTTCTCAGTTCTCCTCTCTCGTCCATCCACACCTGCATTCCTTCGTCGATTCCGCTTTGCCAGAGTGCCTTTTCCTCCATCCGGCAGACAATCTCTTCTCCAGTTCCAGCATCTTCCGCCCATATCTTCACAAAGACGGACTCTCCTTGCGGTCTCCCCTCACAGCCGAAATCTGGCTCTTCGATTTCTTTGATTCTGATCTGTCTCATGAAATTCCTCCTTTTTAATCTTCCCACCTCTTTACTGATAATCATTATATCTCATCCTGTATCGGATGACCATCCGAACCTCCCTCTTCACTGGATAATAGCGTGTGAACAATCCCCCTGTTCGTTACAACTTCGCAACAACTGTCTGTTATTGTTAAGTTAGAAAACTCTTTATACCCCGCCTATCCGTTACCGTTCACTCCCTTGCAGTTCGTGAACAGCACCACGCTTCGCAATGCACACAAACTGCTGTAAACAGCAGTTTGGCACGGGCAGGTCTCGGAATTTTTGCACAAAATGTGCCAAAATACTTCGCGGGATATAGAAGGCTTGAACAGTAACTCCTGTCTTCCAGAGCCGGACAAAAAGGATAAAGTTTCTGTTTTCTGTTCCAAACCAACCATGTTATAATGAAAAGGAGGAAAATGATTATGAAAAAATTAAAACATCAACTGAAACGCCACTCTTTCGGTATGGCAATCATCTGCATATTGTTAGCGGCAGCAGCCGTCTTCGGAGGCTTCTCTGTATTCGCCCAACAACGAGCCGAACAATCCGTCACCAATTACCAAGATCGCTCACAGGAGACTCTGTTTAAAAACTACATCTACTCCGCCGAGACGGTAAAAGCAGTCTGCGACAAGTATGGTCTGGACTATGACACCGTCACAGTCGACGAAGTATTCGCAGACAGAGATCGGCTCGATTATACTTCTGCCGTGGCCTTAAAGCTGGAAAATGGGAAAAAATCTCTATTGTCCGACAGTGAGAGCACAAATATCGATACCCTGGAAGTTTATTTAAATGAAGTGTACGCTTTCGACGGCGGCAGAGAGATCATCGAGGAAGCCTGTGAAAAATATAAGGTCTCCGCAAAAAATGGAAAAATCAGAGATTTTACCGTCAAACAACTGATGGAAATTGAGAAACAGGCATACGAGACCTCCCCGCATCCCCACTGACCCGTGTAAGCTCTGATTGGCTGAACATAAAGAAAGGATTTCAAATGGCTGAGATTTTGATTGTGGAAGATGAAGCTTCCATCAATGAACTGATAAAACGGACTTTAAATGCAGCCGGCCACCGCTGCCTCCAAGCCTACAAAGGCATGGAGGCAGTCTCCATGGGCAAAAGCCATACCTTTGATTTGGTTTTGCTGGACGTGAATCTGCCGGATATCAGCGGCTGGAAGGTAAAAGAATCTCTGGGCAGTATTCCGGTGATCTACGTGACCGCCAGAGACGAGCTAGGAGATAAAATCCGGGGCCTAAACGGCGGTGCTCAGGACTATATCGTCAAGCCTTTCGCCATGGAGGAGCTGGTAGCCCGAGTACATGTGGTTCTGGGGCGTTTCCAAAAAGAAGAAAAACTCTTTCGGCTCCACGGCACAGAAGTATTCTTAGATTCCTGTCAGGTGAAAGTAGACGGAAAAACCGTGGCTTTGACTTACCAGGAATTTGAACTGCTGCGCACTCTGATTATTCACAAAAATATCGCTCTTTCCAGGGACCAGCTCCTGGATATGGCCTGGGGAATGGATTTTCTGGGAGATGCCCGTACTGTGGATGTTCACATTCAGAGAATCCGAAAAAAACTGCACCTGGAAAACGATATCAAGACCGTCTATAAACGCGGTTACAGATTGGAGTGTTAACATGCAGCTCTGGAAAAAAAATTATCTGATTACCCTCGCCGTCTTCACCCTGTTTTTATCCGTGGGGATTTCTCTCCTGGTCAATTTGATATTTTTCGAAGAATATCAGCAGGAAATTCAGAACACCATGACAGAAAAAAATACTCTGCTCAGTCTTCTCTCCCTGGATGAGACTTCCTTCTCCGAAAACGGCGGTCTCTATTTTTTATCGGAAAACTTAAAAAATGACGAAAAGTATCTGCGGATTGCCTCTGAGAACTCTCGAGAGCTGGTAAACTCCTTTCCCTTTTCTCTCAAATCGTTCCCGGAGTCCGCCTTTGTATACCGTCATGAAGGTGTTCCTTACCTGGTTCTTGCAGACACCTTGGATTCAGGCCAGAACACTTTGGATTTTTACTACGGAAAGGCTCTCTCCTCTGTATACGCCTCCCACAGAATCCGGCTGGCGTCTGCTTTCCTGGTTTTTCTGCTTCTCACTTTTTTAGTTGGCTTCGGCCTGTATATCACCATGAAAAAAATTTATATGCCCGTCAGCCAGATCTCTCATGAACTGCGCAATCCCTTGACGGTCATCCAAGGGTATGCCCAGTATCTGCGGGACGGCTGCTTGACTGAGGAGGACCGCTGTTTTGCGGAAGATCAGCTCATAGCCCAGACAGATAATCTCAAAAAAATCGTGGAAAAAATCCTGATTATGGGAAATCTCCGTGAAGGCAGAATTCTAAATCAAAGGCTCGTTCTCGACCGATTGCTGAGAGATATTCAGACTCAATACCCTTCTTTGGTCATCGAAAGCCACGAAAAATATATTTTCGGAGATGAGACCTTGTTAAAAGCTCTACTCAGCAACTTGATCTCCAATGCCTTGCAAAGCGGCGACAGTGTCCGCCTTCGTATCTACCAAAACAAAATTTCAGTCTGGAATGACGGGGAAGCAGACCCCAAAATCCTAGACGCCCTGAATAAAAGAAAAAATCTAGACGTCTCACAGATCAAGGGATCTGGAATCGGTGTGGGAATCTGCCGGGACATCGTACACCTATACCACGGCAAACTACAGTATCAGATTCCCGAACAGGGCGGAACAGAGGCAGTCGTTATTTTTCCTTCTTCGATGCTCACAGACGAAGAATAAGACAGACTGCCGTCTCCCCTTCACGGAGTTCTCCCGCTCTCCTTCGTGCCTTCCAGCTCATAGTAAAAAATATACTGTTGCATCACTCCACGGCACTTCCAGTATCTCCGGTTCGGAAATCCCCGTCTGTAGTGCCGCTCCAACACTTGATGAATATGTGTGTCAATGGGAAATGCTTCTAGCTGATGAAGTGCGAACAGGCAGATACAGTCTGCCACCTTCTCCCCGACTCCATAAAGCTTCTGAAGCTCAGTCCTAGCTTTAGAATATGGCATGGACCTGACCTGGTTTAAGTCAATCTCCCCTGACACCACGCTCTGGGCGCTTCTCACCACATACTTGCTTCGATATCCCAAGTTGCAGCCTTTTAGGGCATCCTCCTGTAACCCTGCCAACACCTCCGGGCGCGGAAAAGCATAGTACACCCCGCCCCCGCCGCCAATTTTTTTCTCTCCGTAGCTCTCACAGAGGTTCTCGATACAGCGCCGAATACGCACAATATTGTTTTGCTGTGAAATCAGAAAAGACACTATCATCTCCCATAAATCCTGTCTCAAAATACGAATTCCAATTCCGAACTCAGCCGCGTTTCTAAGATATCGGTCCCTGGGGTTGATCTGCTCTCTATATCTTTCATAGTCTTCCTTCAAATCAAAATACTGCTCCCAAAATTGTGCAAACTCCTTCTCCTCACAGTGAAACAACCAGCGGTCTGCCCGCCTCGTAACTTTTATCTCCCTGTCAGACGCCAAAATCTGAAAAGTGTCCTCCGACTGTCTCCGCATCCGAAAACACTGGCCCGAGTCGCAAATCTGTCCCAAATCAAAATTCTTCAATTTCCTCTCTACCATCTTTTCTTTCGTTCCTCACTATCCTAAGTGTACTCTCGGTGTTCCTCTAGAACCATTATAGCAGAGATCTCCATGTTTTACACATGACTCTTGCAGGATTCTTCGCCTACGGCGGAGAACAAAGCGCCATCTTCCACTCCGCCGCAGCGCGATCCACACGGAGCGTTTGTGTAATAGGAAAGGACTTTCACGCATTAGCGTGACAATATCTTACCCATTACAGAATAAATTGCTTGCGCACGCAAATAATTTGCAGTATAATATCTTCTGCCTGATCATGCAAGGGCACATATACTTTTCATAAAGGAGGACTATCCCATGCCAATGATTAAGTGGCTGTCGGTCACAGACCGTTTCACGAAAATGTATCTGGATCGCCAATTTATCCCGCTGGGCATCAACAGCAGCCAGCACATGTATATTCTAAAAATCTGCCAGTCCCCAGGAATTACCCAAGATCAGTTTATTTCCAGTTTTCATTTGAACCCCAGCAATATTACTCGTTCCATTCTGACTCTTGAAAAAAAGGGATTTCTCATCCGAAAGACAAACCCGACAGACAAACGTACCTGTATGCTGTACCCCACTTCAAAAGCAGAAGCGATCTGCGGACCTATTCAAAAAATTATAGAACAGTGGGAGAACCAAATTCTTCAAAATTTCTGCGATGAAGAACAGCAGCTCTTTTTGTCAATGCTCAGACAAATCGGAGAGACTTCTATGCAGTTATACAGTGAACAATCCTTACAGGAAGAACCGTATCCTGCTTCGAAATCCATGGATTTACAGTAAGAGAAAGGAATACAAACTATGAATACGCAAGAAAATATTTTAGGTTATGAAAAACTGCCCCGTCTGCTGCGCTCCTTTGCTGTTCCCAGTATCATTGCTATGCTTGTCAGCTCTCTATACAACGTAGTGGACCAGATCTTTATCGGTCAAGGCGTCGGATATCTGGGAAACGCCGCTACCAATGTCTCCTACCCTCTGACGACGATCTGTCTGGCTATCGCCCTGCTGATCGGCATCGGCAGCGCTTCCCGCTACTCCCTCTATCTGGGTGCTGACCAAAAAGACCGGGCCGCTTCGATTGTGGGAAACGGCATCAGCATGATGATGATCTGCGGCATTCTCTATGCAATCTTGATTGAGATTTTCCAGCACCCTCTTCTGACTGCCTTCGGCGCCACGGAAGAGATTATGCCCTATGCTTTGGATTACACCCGCATCACTGCGGTCGGTATGCCTTTCCTGATTATCACAAATGGTATCAGCAACCTGGCAAGGGCGGACGGAAGCCCTAAATACTCCATGACCTGTATGTTGGTGGGGGCTATTATCAACACAATCTTAGACCCCATTTTTATCTTCATCTTCCATATGGGAGTTACCGGCGCAGCCATCGCAACCGTCACTGGCCAGTTTTTTTCCTGTCTGATGGCGTTACGGTATATCCCGAAATTCCAGCAAGTAAAACTGAAAAAGTCCCACTTCGGCGTCCATATCTCCCAGTGGGGAGCGAATGTCACCCTAGGGCTGAGTAGCAGTTTGAATCAGCTTGCTATTACTCTGGTACAAGTGGTTCTTAATAATTCCCTGACCTATTATGGTGCGATGTCCGCCTATGGAAAAGACATCCCTCTGGCGGCCTGCGGAATCGTTATGAAGACCAATTCCCTACTTCTGGCCGTCATCATTGGAATCTCTCAGGGGCTTCAGCCTATTATCGGCTTTAACTATGGGGCGAAAAAATATGACCGGGTCCGCAAGGCTTACCGCCTGGCCATTATCTGTGACCTATTGATCTCCGCAGTCGGCTTCTGCATGTTCCAGTTTTTTCCCCGACAGATTATCTCCGTCTTCGGCTCCGGCGACAGTGCCTACATGGCGTTTGCTGTGCGATTCATGCGCATTTTCCTCTTTATGATTCTCCTAAACGGGGTCCAGATGATCTCCTCCAATTTCTTTGCGGCAATCGGAAAGCCCCTGAAAGGCATGGTTCTTTCTTTGACCAGACAGGTGCTCTTTTTGATTCCCCTGCTTTTGATTCTTCCGCTTTTTTGGGGTCTGGACGGGATTCTTTTTGCCGGACCTGTAGCAGATTTCTCTGCTTTTGTTGTAACCACACTGCTGATTATGAAAGAGATGAAACATATGAGAAAAATGCCATCCCAAGCCTAAAGAAACTTATTTCTAAAAATAAACTTTTACATGTCAGCGTGGCAAGGGTTTCCTAGTATATAAAAAAAGGCTGGATTTTTGCCGCTTTCACGCATTTTTATCCAACATAAGTCAAAATAGAAATGTAAAAAAGCAAAAGCAGGATGATACAAATCAAACAGGAAGGAGCGACTAGCTCCCATCCTCTCAGTCAAATAAATGAGAGAATTTTCACCTTAAACTTCTCATGGAACTGTACGTGAACGTCTCCCTTCATATTGCTCTTGTCATTTAACAATGCGAATATATTATGCTCTAATGAGCAAACAGCTTCAGCTTGACGAACAGTCACTTGTAACACTCTTGCTTTCGGCTATCTCTTCGTACGCTACCGGGCGGATTTGGGATTTTCACCTTAAAAAATATGCACCGTCAGGCACATCAAAAGAAATCCTCCGGTAGCTCACCGGAGGATTTCCTCATACTCTTTTCATTCTATCCCCTATGTACCAATCGGGCCGCATCTTTGATTCTATTCTTTCTCCGTTTCCCTCTCACAATTCTTTTCTTCTGTTTTCGTCTTCCGGTCAACGATATTATATTTATCGACATTTCCAGCTATAAACAATACACAGATAATTCCTCCGAGAATAATAAAGATATTTGGCAGACCTCCAAGATTAGAGACCATTTTAATCCCATCTATTCCCGCGATTGTAAGCATGATATAGGACAGTACAGCAAACATCACGCCCCACATTACTTTTAAGAATACCGGTGCTTCCTGCTTTTCCGGAGATATCCCGGTTGTGGAAAGCGCCGCAATGGAATTTGTCGTGGAATCCATAGCGGTAATCATGGAAAGAAGCAAGGCCACAAAGAATAAGATAATAATAATCTGAGCCCCCGGCATTTCCCGAAAAATGGCATATATCGTTGCTTCCGCCCCCTCTGTATTCAGAATGTTGATTAAATCTAATTTTCCGCTGAGCTGATAATTGATGGCCAAGTTTGAAAAAATGCCGCTCCACACAATATTGAATAAAATTGGAATTCCAAAATTAATCTTAATTAAATCCTTTACCTTATATCCAACTCCAAGTCTCGCAAGAAAGCATGCGGAAATCGGTGCCCAGCTTCCCCAGCTTCCCGCATAGAATACCGTCCAGTTTTTTGCCCATGGATCCGATGCATATGCTCCCGTCGTCAAAAGTTTTTCCGGTAGATCAGACAAGGTTCCTCCCACTGCCTCCACGGTTCCATCTATCATAAACGCCGTTGGCCCTAAAAAAAACATCGTTGCCAAAAGAACGATATAAACTACCACATTCATATTAGATAGCAGTTTAATTCCTTTATGAATACCAGACACCGAAGACGTGATAAAACAGATAGTAAGAACGGTTAAAATAATCAACCACGCGGTATCTTTGCTCTGTATGCCAGTAATCTCCTTTAATGCGCCGCCCATATTTAAAGTGCCGGTACATATCACGCCCAAAATCCCAAGACCCATAGCAAATAAAAGAATCGTATCCAAAATCTGAGGAAACAGGTTCCTATCTCCTGTTTTAATATGAAATTTATCCGTTATCACACTCAACTGAGATGTGACAGAAAAAGGTTTTCTCATATTAAAAAACGCAAACGCGAATGCAATTACCGGAAGCGTGTACAAAGCATATGGATGAATAGACCAGTGAAGTACCATAGTTTCCATTGCAAATTTCGCAGACTCCCAGCTATTTGGTTCTATTCCAACCGGAGGATCCGCCATATGGTAAATCGGTTCTACAATACCCCAGAACAAAGCTCCTGCCGCCATAGCGGTACATAGGGTAATGGTTGCCCAGCTTGCTTTAGACAGAATCGGCTTTGCATTTTTCCCGCCAAGGGTTACGTTGCCCAATGGCGAAAAATACGCAATCACAATAGCCACTAAACACAAAAAGCTCGTAAGACTATAAGTCCAGCCCAAATTGTCTAATACCCAAGTATTGGCGGCACTTGCCATCGCATAGAAACCTGTCTTGTCCACAATACTGTAAACTAACGAGCCGAATAATAAAATGAACGCTGGCCAAAATGCAATTTTTCTGATTTTTGTACTTTTCTTTTCACTCATGTCTTCCCTTTCTCACATTATAAAGTAGTAGTGTTTATAGTCTCTCTCCAAGGACTATGCTATACTGGCGAAAGTACTATAGACCGGTTTTTCTCTTCTATCACTTCATAGTTTGCAAAAAGCTCCTTCAGTTCTAAACAATATCAAATATTTTTTTCATGATACACTCTTTCTTTTTACATATTATCCTACGTATTATCAGATAAAATTTGAATATCTTTGTGTTTCTGCAACATTCTTTTTGTAAATTCTGGAATAATCTTATAAATATCCCCTACAATTCCATAATCTGCGATCTGAAAAATTGGCGCTTCCCGATCTTGGTTAATCGCGATAATCATATTAGCCGAAGACATTCCCACCATATGCTGAATAGCCCCGGAAATACCACATGCTATATAAAGTTTGGGACTGACTGTCTTTCCTGTCTGTCCGATTTGAAAGGCATGTGAAATCCATCCTTCTTCCACCGCTCCGCGAGTTGCTCCAACTGCGCCTCCCAAAGCATCAGCCAGATTCTGCAGCATCTGAAACCCTTGAGCGCTTCCAAGTCCCTTTCCTCCCGCAACAATAATTTCCGCACTTTCCAAATCTGCCGGCACACCTTCTTCCTCTATGGTTTCATACACTCTTACTCTGTTTCTACTAGCTCCCAGTTTCACAAATTCCCGTCTCACTTCTACATGCTCTTTCACAATTTTTTTCTTTTTATAGGTCCCTGGTCTTATGGTTCCCATTTGCGGCCAATGTTCCTGACATACAATACAGGCCATTAGATTTCCTCCCAGCGTTGGTCTTGTCCAAAGCAGACAGCCACTATCTTCCTCTGCATCTACACCTGTACAATCCGCCGTCAGACCTGTTTTCAATCGGCAGGCGATTCTCGGACTCATATCCCGTCCATTATTCGTCGCAGCAATCAGCAAAGCGGCAGGCGCATATTTCTTCAGTAGTATACAAAGCGCGTCTGTATAAATATCTGTAGAGTATTCCTCATATTCGCTGCCTTGCACCGTCAGAATTTGGTCTGCTCCATATTTCACTGTTTCTTTCACTGCAGATTGCAGCTCGTTGCCAAATAAAACCGCGACCAATTTTCCCTTAGTTTTCTCAGCTATCTGCATACCTGGATTCAGCAATTCCAAGCTCGAAGGCTGAACACTTCCATCTTCTTTGATTTCAACAAATACCCATATATCATTACTCTTCTTATCTTTCATATCTCACCTCCGGATTTCACATATTTTGCTCACCGCATTGCAGAGCTCCTGAATGATTTTCTCTATGTTTTCCGACTCTATCATCACTCCCTTGGTTTTAGTTGCCTGGACATAGGTTTTCCGCACCTTTGTGGGAGACCCTTTGATTCCTGCGTACCGCAGATCTATCCCCTTTATATCTGTAGATGAAATGTGAGGTATAGCTGCTTTACGCGCCGCCAATTTCCGTTTAAATGTAGGAAATCTAGGATCCGTATCTGGTTTAGTAAATGTCACAACACATGGATACGTTACCCCAATCACTTTTTTATTATTGTCTCGTTCTTGCAGAACGATGAATTCCTTCTCCCGTTCTTCCGCTTTCAGACAACTGGTAACCTGTGGATATCCCAGATGTTCTGCCAGTTCTGGTCCTACCTGTGCGGTATCTCCGTCAATCGCCTGCTTTCCGCAAAAAATGGCATCAAATATCATCCCCCTTTTTTTCTGTATATGCTGAATCGCCTGGGCCAAAACATAGCTTGTGGCATAGGTATCCGATCCTCCAAACGCTTTGTCCGTAATCAAATATGCCTGATCTGCTGCAATGGCAAGGCACTCCCTCAACATTTCTTCCGCCCGCACCGGACCCATGGATACTACAGTTATGGTTGTATCTGGATTTCTATCCTTTATTTTTGCCGCTGCCTCAAGCGCGTACCCATCGTAGGGATTTAAGACACAAGAAACGTTATCCCGTATTAAGGTATGGTTTTCCCAGTCTATTTTTATTTCTGCCGTATCTGGTACTTGCTTTGCACACACTAAAATATTCATAAACCGACTCCTTTTTATTTTCGTAACTATTCAGCTATATGCCTGATAAGAGCAAAACTCCTATGCAAGCAAGCTTGCTCCTGATTTTTGTTCTTATTTATTTTCTTTTCTCTTACTGCGCCTATATTGACAATTCCTGATTCATATGCTATGTTTAACTAAATTCAAATTGTGCGCTAGAGTTGAAAAACGCTTGTTGTTTAAAACAACGGGCGTTTTTTCTTTTTTCCAGCAGCATTGCGATTATATGAAGGAGGTTTTCGTTTTATATGAAAGAATCAATACTTATTCACCCTCTAAGCGATTCTAATTCTGTTCGGGACGAGTCTTTCTTTACAGGGCATGCTTTTTCTGCCTCTTCTCCCGAAACAGCAGATGAGGTAAGACAGGTTATCCTCTGCTGCGCAGCTCATGGAATAACCATCACACCCCACGGAGGATTAACCGGAATTAACGGCGCTGGTACTGCCACTAACAACCACAGCATGAATCTGCAGCATCTAACCGGCGTTTCTTACCGTGCCAAAGACAATACGCTGTGGGCGCTGGCCGGAACAACTTTCTCTGAAATCGAAACATCTGTCCGTAAAGAAAGCAACATGACTCGCGAATTTCCAGCTTCTCCTACAGAAAAAAGTGCTACCATCGGCGGAGCTCTTTCTTTTGGCGCCCGTGGTCTTCGCTCCTACAAATACGGCAGTGTATCTGATTTTGTGACGGAACTTGAGTATTGTGACTGTAATGGTAATCTGCATCTTTGTTCTGCTTCAGACAGTAACTTCCATGATTTATTAGGAAGTGAAGGTATGCTGGGAATCATAACTGGTGTGCGTATACGTACATCCCCAATCCCAAAGTTTTTATGGGGTCTTATGTTTTTCTTCCCTGATAGTCTCTGTGCAGCCGGATTTGCTGACGCAGTGAAAAACATAGAACATATAAGTGTTTTCGAGCTCTTGGATTCCAAAAGTTTTGAATTGCTTCAGGAATTCCGTTCACAGATCAGTTCCATTTCCCGAATTTCAGAATTGCCTTCTTCCAGCCAAGCTGCCATTTATCTTGAGCTTGAAAGCGATTGTGAAGAAACACTGGGAGAAACTGCCGAGGACCTTTTAGAGCTTGCCGCCGAATACCATGGAGATCCTGACGCTGTCTGGAATGTCGTCGGGGATGAAGTGGAAACCTTCCGCTCCATGCGTCACGCCGTTTCTGAATGCGTTAATTTAAAAATTGCCTCTCTTCACGCGCAAGATGTCTTGATAAAAAAACTTTCCTGCTCCTGCTTCTTGCCTAATAAAACCAGACAAGAATTGGTACACTACTATCAAGACAGCTTAGCCGAAAATCATCTGTCCGGTGTGATTTTTGGACACATTGGTTCCGGAAATCCTTACGTAAATATTCTCTCACATTCAGCAGAGGAATATCATAAAGCCCGGATATTAATCCAAAAATGGTGCAAAGACGCATTTGAAGCAGGCGGACATGCTTTCTCTGAATGCGGCGTAGGGAAACTATACCGTGACATTTTTCAACACATCGCTCCTATCAATCTATTAAACAAACGAATCAAGCTAAAACAGAAATGGGACCCTTCCGGTCTTTTTAATCCCAAAAATATGTTAGTATAAAATCATCAGGAAAGGACATTTATCGGATATGAACAAAAAAGGAATCCTACAGCTAATCGAAGAAAACCCTATTATTCTTGGAATCAATAAAGAGTCCGATTTAAAGCTTGCCGCTAAAGCCGAATCGCAGGTTGTATTTACTCTATTCGGATCTATCTCTAACATTGGCGATACCATTCATCATCTCAAAAAAATGAAGCAGCTTGTGTTTGTAAACATCGACATGGTAGATGGATTTTCTCCCAGAAACAGCGTCGTTGATTTTCTTAAAACTATGGAATTAGATGGCATCATCAGTTCAAAACCTACCATTCTCCGTTACGCAAAAGAACAGGGAATCTTTACGATTCATCGTTTTTTCATTTTAGATTCAAGTTCCTGGAGAAGTATTGACCGCCAATTAGAAATCAGTCAGGCGGATATTATCAACATAGCTCCAGGCTGGACCAAGGTAATTCAATGGACCCATGAACGCTTCTCCACTCCTATTATTTCCTCCGGCCTCGTCTGCGACAAAGAAATTGTAATTGAAAATCTAAATGCCGGAGCAATAGCCATATGTACCACAAACCCTGATGTGTGGGAAATGTAAAAGTACAGAAAAAGATTGCAAAGATTTCTTTCGCAATCTTTTTCTATCATTATCTTTTCCACTGTTTCAGATATTCAAATAGTTCAGGTAACACATTCTGATATTCATCAACAATCATAGCATCGGATAACTCAGCGATCACCGCATCCGGATTCGAATTGACCGCTAATATATAGCGGCTCTGCTCTATCCCCGCCATAAATGCCGCAGCCCCTGATATTCCAATAGCGACAGTCAGCTCAGGCGCGTAAATCTCTCCGGACACTCCAATAATCTCGCTGATATCCGCCCATCCTCTCATAGCTACCGGCCGAGAAACTCCAAAAGAAAATCCACAACATTTTGCATATTCTCTAATTTTTACGATTTCTTCTTTTGTTTGAATTCCCATTCCTGCCGCGATCAAAATCGGCGACGCCTTCCGTTCTTCACGTTCTCCCAGAATGATGCTATTCAGAAAATAGTCTGAAGGACCGCAAGGCTCCAGCTCAATAATCTTTGAAGGCTCTGGCTGCTTATTCGCAAGATTTCCCACAGCAAATCTTTCGCTGATTACAAAGTTTAACGGCAGCCGGTAGTCCGCGCATACCATATTGTTGTATACCATTTTTTGACAAAAAACACTTTCTCCGTCCATCCATAGTTTCGTAACCGCTACAGCGCATGGTACCTCCAATAGCCTCGCCAGACCGACCGCGAGTTCTCCAGATTGCTCCCCATCTGCCACAACTGCTGCTGTAGATTTTGTTTCTTTCATCAACTCATGTAAGGACCTCGCTATAACTTCTGTCCCAGAAGAGTCCGACGGTAAAATGTAGATCTTTCCGCCCAGTACTGCTAAGTTCAAATGCTCAAGTTCTTTTTCTTCACCATAAATGCAGGAGTCAACCGTACAGCCCAGCTTAGCACTCAACGCCTGCTTTTTCTTTCGGGCCATCTCAAGTATTTGATTATGAATTCCATGTATAATGAATAGTATTTTCATATTTGCTCCAACACTTTCTGCAATCCATTCCGCAACACATCCTGTACCGCTTCTTTTCCTGTTTTCCAGGTTTGATAACACCGGCGTTTTGCTTTTATCGGAGTTATCTTTTCCGGTTTCGCCATCTGCCTAGAATCCGGATATACCAGGCTTATATTATCACTTTCTGTCTTCGATACCTTCATCCGTTCACGTAAAGTAGCAATCCTTAATTTACTGATTACCGCATTCCCCACACATAATACACACGGAAGTTTTATGGTCTGCTTCTTTATGCTTCCTCCCTCTGACACAAGAATTGTCACAGACTTCTCATCCATTTCCATAAGATCGATAACCGGACCAACAGAAGGACAGTTTAGTTTTTCAGATACCAACTGAGCCATGACGCCATGATTTCCAGCAGGTGCTTCTCTTCCCAGCAATATACAATCCTGCGGATGCTCTTTCACATAACATGCCAGCGTTTCCGCCACCAGTTCTGGAAAAAATTGAATCTCTTCTTGTTCAGCGTCCGCCCTTACCGTATGAAGAAACCCCAATGCTCTCAATCCTTTTAAAGTGAGCTCTGTCTGTTTTCCTCCAACAGTAAATGCAGATAATTCAACAACGCCTTCTTTTATTTTGTCACGAAGACGCAGCACTAACTCTAACGCACTTTCATCATAGCAATTTATAATATTAGGAAGGAAATGGGTGTCTATCCCCATTTCCTCCGTTACGATAATGTCTTCCTTTTTTAGCAGTTCAAGATCAGGACAAAGCTTAAACGAAACTAACAATCTCATAATTTTTCCCCTTTATAAGGTAAGATTGTTCCCATGTTCATAATACCGTTCGGATCAAACGCTTCCTTCAGCTTTTTCACCATATAAAGCGCAGAGCCATGTTCTTTGTCTATCCAGTGTGTGCGGTGTTTTCCTACCCCATGGTGGTGACACATGGAACCGCCTGCCTTGATAGTCTCTTCACAGATAATCTTCTTAATCGGCAGGTGATATTTTGTAATTTCATTCTCCGGCGTACAGTCCACTACATTGTACCAATATACAAAATAGAGATTGATTCCATTTGGATAGCAATGGGATGCATGCGCTCCAAATATAGTGATATCTGGGATTTCTTCCATGATTCTTTTAACACAGACATCATAAATTTCATGTACGGCACTCCATGGCGCTGAAATTTCTGTTGTGCAGCAGACATTATTGGTCTCCAAAACTTCTTTTCGTTCCTCTTCGATTCTTGCCGCATCCCAGTTTAGGTTCGCAAACCAAGTTTCAATCAGCTTTGTTTCCACCTGGGTACACTCCGGATGATTTTCCATAATCTTACGGATTCCTTCCGCTGTAGCATGGGAAATAAGTTCCGGTCCTTCTGTCACAAACAAGAGAACGCATTTGTCCGCTGCAAAATGTGAAAAATGCTCCTTTCCGTCTTCCGCGTCATATAATCTCGCGACGGATGGGCGATATCCCTCTACCATAACTTCTCTCATAATATTTAATCCGTCATGCATATTATCCAAGGTATATCCCATACATTCATGGAACTGCGGATAATATTTCCACAATTTTACGGTTACTTTTGTGATGAAATTCAGCGCCCCTTCGTTGCCAAGTACCACATGGCGAATATCCGGCCCCGCACTTCTGCGAGGAACCGCTTTAATATCACAGATGGTTCCGTCCGGAAATACCGTCTCCACTCCCGCTAGCATATCCTCTATTCCACCGTATAAAGTAGAAAACTGGCCGATTGATCGGGTTGCTACCAGACCGCCCATCTGAGCAATCGGTTTGGACTGGGGAGAATGCCCTGTAGTATATCCAAGTTTTCTCACTGCATTTTCAAGATCTTCCAGTACAACGCCACATTCTGCTGTTGCCTGCATGTTTACTTCATCGATCTCAATAATCTTGTTCATATGAGATCCGTCAAGCACAATGGAATCTTCTACGATAGTCTCAAGTCCGCCTTCTGTTGCAGAATGCCCTGTTCTTGGCACGACATTTATTTTCTTTGCATTACAATACCTAAGAACACTTGACACCTCTTCTGCATTGTTCACAAATACAACTGCTGCTGGCAACGGATTCGTGTATACCTTATGATACCCCTCATATTTACGAAATCTGTCATGAGTTGCGTCTTCCAGCACTTCTTTGTCTGTCACAACATTCTCTTCCCCCACAATCTGTTTCATTTTTTCTGCAATTTCATCTCTTCTGCTCATTTTAATCTCCCTCACTTACTTTCTTAATTTCTTATAAAAAAATACGATAAATTTCCCGGTTTACAGGGTCCGAATAATTTTTAATTGTCCTATATACATTGTTTTCTACACGGGCGTATAATTCTGTATTCTCAAGATCCGGCTGAAACGCATCCTCAATACGCACCATCTTATTCACTGCCTCTTCATAAGAGTCATAAGCTCCTACACCCATGGCCGCACAAATTGCCGCTCCCACTCCTGCTGCGTCCGTAACTTCATTTCGAACGGCCGGCATTCCAAATACATCCGCAAAAATCTGCATAAACAATTTGGATTTTGACCCTCCGCCAGAAATAATCAACCGTTCCGGCTTATATCCCATTTCTTCAAACATGTCTTCCATGCTCATATGCATCGTCATTGCAATGGCTTCCAATATAGAACGGTACATATGGGACCGTTTATGTCTCCCATCGAAACCTATCATCATAGCCTTTCTATACGGAATATCATTCGGACATAAAAACTCTGGAACCGTAATCAAGCCGTCACTTCCGGCTGGAATATGAACCGCCTCATTTTCAAGAAGCTGTTCTACACAGGTTTTTTCTTTCTTCGCAAGATTCTCCCATGGTTCACCAAGAATTTCTTTAAACCAAGATACGCTCCACATTCCCCTCCGTATTCCTGTCATACCTTCATACAGATATCGTTTTGGAATAGCAGAAAGATTTGACCAATAACACTGTGCGCTGTCATTAAACTCATGGCCATTGACCATCCCGCCTATATAGGTTCCGAGAGAAATCAGACAGGACGAATCATCAATGATTCCGGCTCCGAGTCCTTCCGCCGCTTTGTCATTTGCTGTCGCAATGACGGGACAGCCTTCCGGGAAGCCAGTATCTGCAGCAGCTTCTTTGGTTACCTTTCCCAATATTTCTCCTGGCATAACCAGATCGAATAGGTTTTCTCGCTTTATATTATAGGGTACATAATCCTCTGGATTTTCGCTCCAATTCCAGGTTTCTTTGTCAAATGGACCATATACCCCTTCATAATTGGCTGCCGTATCGTAGAATTGACCGGTAAGGCGCACTGTCAGATAACCCGTAGTTGTACTCAGATACTGAAACTCTGGAATATCTCCCGGGTATGGTCTGGCAAGCCGTTTATCCATCCAATTCAGAACTGGGTACGCCAGCGTTCCATCTTTTTTCAGGTACGTACGGCAGCATCGAATACTTCCCAAACCGATTGCAATAATATCTCTTGGATCTCCTTCAAATTTCTCCATAACCTGATGTCCCGTCATCTTCAGAGAATCCCACAAATCATCATCCGGATGCTCCGCAGTATCCGCGTCCGGTGAATAAAGCGGCCGTAAGGCATTCTTCTGCTCACAGACAATTTTTCCATCTAATGTAAAGACAGAAACCTTCGTACTTTGTGTCCCTCCATCAATTCCGATCACATACTTCATTTGCCCACCTCCGTCTTTTTTATTCGTCCGCAGCATTTACGTTTTCCACTTTATTTTTCTTATTATGCCGTACTAATAGGATAACGAATCCAATACCCACAAGCATCGTAATCAGCATATAAATAAAGATCATTCTGTATCCTGCAGCGCCTGGATATTGATCCAGCCAGCTTCCAATTAACGTCGGATTAAAAAAGTCTGGTGAAAATCCGATGAACATGGCAATTCCTGACACAGTTCCGTAGATTTTTGCTGGGGTTCCTGCTTCTCCAATAATTGCGTAATACATGCCGCGCATACCATAAATCGCAAAGGAAGAGACCACCATAATAATAATCGTCATCACTACAAAATTGCCGCCTGACGGTAATGCAAGCAACACCGCCAGGGTAGCCACAAGCATCATCCCAAATGCCCCAATTAAGATCGCACATCTTCCGCCGCATTTTTTAGAAAGCCACCCGCTGAATGGAGCCGCTGCTAAACGAATAATGTCTTTCCTGAGAATTCCTACATATCCGGCAACTACGGCTGTCATCCCCAGTACTTCCTGACAATAGGGCTGCATATAAGAAGATGCATTATAAACAGAATAAACACAAAGGATAGTTCCCGCGCACAGCCATGTTACTGGATATTTCAGTGCCGCGCCCATATCCTTTAAAATCGTACCAGAACTTGCAGCTTCAGCATCTTTATTGTCTGGCATAAAAAAGAAAGACAAAATACCACTTAGAATGGCTAAAATGGACATTACAATAATTACCATTCTCATTCCGCCCATATGCTCAAAAACTTGCATCAAGCCCAGCCACATAACAACGACAAATATACCTCGGACGCCTTCGAAATAACCAAAAACCTTTCCCTGTCCTTGACTATCTTCCAGCAATGCTATCGCCTTTGTCATAGTTGGCCAGAATAAACCGATATTCGTAATCGACCATAAACCATGAATAATCATAACGCTTGTGAAACCAGGCGCCGCGGCAAGCCAGAAGCCTAACAGACCACATCCAATAGAAGATACCGTAAACAAAATTTTATGGGAAAATCTATCCGCAACCCATCCTCCCGGAATATATAAAATCATCGATAACAGTCCAAATAAGCTCGCAGACATTCCAAACTGTGTATTATTCTGACCTAAAAATTCTCTGAGCGGCTCATACAACTGCCACCGCATATACGGAAGTTCTGTAATCACTCCTGTTGTGAGACAGATAATTGCGAAAGTAATCCATTTATTTTTCTTATTTTCCATATTTCATTCCTCCCTATCTCAAACACTCTTTCATACAGTTACTATCGAACCAGATAACCCCCATCAACCGTCAGAACAGTTCCATTAACGTAATTCGACGCGTCGCTGGCTAAAAACACGCACGCTCCCATTAAGTCATAAACTTCTCCCCAGCGATTCGCCGGAATATGTTCCAAAATCCTGCGGCTTGCATCTTCATTGGCTCTCGTATCCGCTGTCAGCTTAGTAGCAAAGTATCCCGGTGCGATGGTATTTACCTGAATATTCCATTGTCCAAGTTCATCACACATGGCTTTTGCCAAACCAGAAATCCCATGCTTTGTTGCCGCGTAAGCCGGATCCCACTGGCCGCCCAAAAACGTAAACAGCGATCCAATATTAATGATCTTTCCACTCTTCTGCTTAATCATAGGCTTACATACCTCATGTGTCATTTCAAAGGCCGCTGACAGGTTCAACGCAACCACTTTATCCCAAGAATCCTTTCCAAACTTTGTTACATCCTGAATGTTAATTCCTCTTCCCGCGCAGTTTACTAAAATATCAACACTGCCAAATGTTTCTATACAAGTGTCCACTACTTTTTTACAATTTCCCTCTGCTGTAATATCTGTAATCACCAACTTGTATTTTACGCCGCATTTTTCAATAATTTCTTTTGTCTCTCCGCCATCATCCATAATGCTTACCGCAAGAATATTAGCACCTGCTTTCGCAAGAGCTGTCGCGAACCCCTGGCCTAAACCTGAATTACCGCCCGTTACAATAGCGTTTTTTCCTTTTAATGAAAATAAATTCAAACTAAAATCTTCAATATTATGCATATCACTTTTTCCTCCTGAAATCATTGAATTCTTATTTTTTGACACGTCTGCCAAAAAAAAGAAAAGCAAAAAAGATAATATCACCATTATCTTTTTCGCTTTTCTTCTCTAACGAGCTCTATTAATTTATGTGTTGATTGTATCAAATATCTGATTATCATGCAAGTGAATCTAACCTGTAAAATACCATAAATATATTTCAGATTTTTTGTCTGTATTGCACAAAATCAATATGACAATTTCTAAAATATCATATTTTTGACACTGCAAATCACTATCTTCAGAGGCATTTTACAAAGACATCCTTGGCTTCCACGAAGGATATCCTGTCGATTCCCTGTAGAAGACATTTAGATTAAGCCCTTAAACTTTTCCCTACTTATGATTCTCCAAGGTCTTCACCGTTAGTCTCAATCACACGCTTGTACCACTCAAAGGATTTCTTCTTAAAACGTCTCAACGTACCACTGCCGTCTTCCTGTTTATCCACGTAGATGAAGCCATAGCGTTTCTTCATCTCCCCGGTACTGGCACTGATTAAGTCAATAGGCCCCCAGGACGTATAACCGATCAGATCGACTCCATCCTCTTCTACCGCAGCCTTCATAGCTCGGATATGTTCTCTGAGGTAATCAATCCGGTAATCATCCTCCACATAACCATTCTCATCTGGAGTATCCACAGCCCCCAGACCATTTTCCACGATAAACAGCGGCTTCTGGTACCGGTCATAGACCTGATTTAAGGTAATTCGCAACCCCAGCGGATCAATGGGCCAGCCCCATTCACTGAATTTCAGATAAGGGTTCTTCACAGACCGGAAGAGATTTCCTTCCGCTTCTTCCTGCTCTCCTCCAGGAGCCGCCACACACCGGCTGTTGTAATAGGAAAATGAGATAAAGTCCACGGGCCAGCTCTGTAACATCTTCTCATCCCCCGGCTCCATCTGGGGAAATACCCCTTTCTTCTCCAACCGTTTCACCGCGTAGGACGGATAGTAGCCTCTGGCTTGCACATCCACAAAAAAGTAATTTTCCTGGTCGGTCAGCAGTGCCTCCCATACATCCTGCGGTTTACAGGAATAAGGATAAGCGCTACCTGCCGCGAACATACATCCCACTTTATTTTCCGGGTTTATTTCGTGGGCCAGCTTCGTCGCCAATGCACTGGCTACCAGCTCGTGGTGAGCCGCCTGGTACTTCGTCTTTTCCTGGTCCTCTCCTTCCTCAAAGCACAGCCCCGCACCCATAAACGGAGCGTGAAGAATCATGTTGATCTCGTTGAAAGTCAACCAATAGGTCACATAGTCTTTGTAATGACGGAACAAAACCTCACACAATCTCAGATAGAAATCGATCAGCTTCCGGTTTCGCCAGCCGCCGTATGCCTCGATCAGATGAACCGGACAGTCAAAATGAGAAATCGTCACCAGCGGCTGAATCTGATATTTCCGGCATTCCTTGAAGATCTCTTCGTAGAATTGAAGTCCCTCAGCGTTCGGCTCCTGCTCGTCGCCCTTTGGAAAAATCCTGGTCCATGCGATACTCAGCCGATAGACTTTAAATCCCATCTCTCCAAACAATTTTATATCTTCCCGAAAATGGTGGTACATATCGATGGCCTCCGCGGCCGGGTAGCTGTGGTCTTCGTCCATCCTCAACATCTTCTTTTGCCCCGTAATCACTGCACTTCGGTCTGGGCCTGAAGGACATACATCCACATTGGCCAATCCCCTATTGCCTTCGAAAATGCCTCCCTCACACTGATTCGCAGCCGTGGCACCGCCCCACATAAAATCCTTTCGAAATCCCATATCTGTCCTCTCCTTATTTCAGCACTTTCAGCAGGCCGTCGCCAGGAACAGTCTCGCCTTCACCGATCTCCACTACTTCCAGAAAATCGTCGGTGTTCGTCACAATCACTGGCGTCTCCATACAGTACCCCTTGCTCTCGATGAATTCTTTGTCAAAAGTCACTAGTAGCTGTCCCTTCTTGACACGGTCGCCCTGGCTTACCTTCGCTTCAAATCCTTCACCGTTTAACTGCACGGTATCCAGTCCAATATGAATCAGAAGCTCCACTCCCTCATCCGTCTCCATGCCCAAAGCATGAAGCGTAGGGAACAACGTGGAAATCACGCCATCTGCCGGTGCGTAAACCTTGCCTTCCTCTGGAAGCACTGCTGCTCCTTTTCCCAAAACCGCAGAAGCAAACGCGTCATCTTTGATAGACTCCAATTTCAGAACTTTTCCCTTCATCGGGCTTGCAATCTCCACCTGCGCAAACAGCTTTTCCGGTTTTTCCTGCGTTTCCTTCTCAGCTTTTTCATCTGCTTTGACAGTCTTCTTCTCACCTTCGTCTGTCTGCGCCACTGTCTCTTCATTTTTGTCCTTATACAGGATCATCGTCGCCGCAAACGCAATCACCATGGTAATTCCGATTCCAGCCAAAGCAACGATAAAGTTTCCCCAGCTTCCATCCGGCTCAATCATAGCCGGAAGCTCAAAGATTCCCATACCGCCTACCATAAATTTTCGGAAATTAAAGGCTCCGTAAAATGCTCCGCCGATTCCGCCTGCCACACAGCTGATGATAAACGGTTTCTTCAAAGGCAGCAAAATACCATAGATGGCCGGCTCCGTCACGCCGAAGATACCAGAGATGAAGTTTGGCAAAGCCATCTCCTTTAAGTGTCTGTTTTTGGTCTTACAGAAGATTGCCAGCACCACAGCTGAGGTCGCGAAGGTGCAGGCGAAAAACGGCATCATGACATTGTCAAAGCCATTGGTCATGATATTGTTGATATACACCGGAATAAAGCCCCAGTGAAGGCCAAAGATTACCAGAATCTGCCAGAACAGTCCCACAATACCGCCTGCCAGCAGAGGACTGAAGTTACGCACTGCCATAACGCCCTCCGCAATCAGGGTAGAACCAAAGGTTGCCAGCGGTCCAATAATCAAAAGTCCCGCCGGAATCGCCACCAGTAGCGTCAACATTGGCACGAAGAAGAACTTCACCAAATCCGGAATGAATTTCTGGAAGAGTTTTTCACATTTTGACGCAAAGTATACCACGAAAATTACCGGCACGACGGTTCCTGTATAGTCCATGGCAATCAACGGAATTCCAAAGAAATCTGTGTATACCTGAGACTCGAACATCGTCCCCTGAAACAGTGTATATAAGGCTTCCCCACCTGCCGAAAGCGCAGAATTCTGAATGGACGGATAGCACATGATCGCTCCGATTACAAGTCCCAGCATCGGCTTCATGTTGAATTTCTTTGCCGCAGTATAGCCCAGGAATACCGGCATAAAGGTAAACAGCCCGTCTCCGATGGCGTTTAAAATCAGGTATCCGCCGCAGGTATCCGTATAGAGCCCCAGTGCTACGAACAGAGCGTTGAAGCCCTTTACCATACCGCAGGCAGCCATAATTCCCAAGATAGGCTGGAAGATACCGGAAATCACGTCGATCATCCTATTGAAGAGATTTTTGGACTTCTCGTCTCCTTCATCCTCCTGACTGGCTTCGCCCTCTTCCAGACCCAGCAGAGGCATCACATCCGCGTAAACCTCCGGTACATGGTTGCCAATTACCACCTGATACTGGCCGCCGCTTTTCATCACGGTCACGACACCTTCCATGTCCTTTAAGACTTCGTCATTGGCTTTGCTTTCATCCTTTAACTTAAAGCGAAGTCTTGTGATGCAGTGGGTTAGGCTGCTGACATTTTCTTTTCCACCCACGTTTCTGACAATATCTTTTGCCAGGTTCTCATACTTTCCCATTGTCTTTCCTCCATCTTTAAAAAGTATTTTTATATAGAAGGTTTGGCCAACTTAATGTCACCACCCTGGCATATCTGATATTTATATTAAAGTTCAGACTTGCATCTGTTCTCTAGCGGTTTGTCTTATGAATCACTCTCTCAATGTGAATTGTCAAGTACAGTTCTTCCTCCTTCGAGAGACGATGCTTATATTTTTTCTCGATGAACTGTGCAATTTTTTCCACACACTGATAAGCATCCGGATATTTGGTTCGGATCACATTCCAAAGATCATCACTGTCATCCTCCTGGTACGTTTTATGATCCACCAAACGCTTCGCAAAAAATTTTAAATGCGTAATGAAACGATAATAATAGACGTCTTCCTCGTCAAAATCCACATGAAAATAGTATTTTACGAGATTGACAACCTCCTGCATAATCTGCGTAATCTCAAACATATTCTGCATGGACTTCTGTTCCATCTGAGCATTGACAAGATGCAGGGCAATGAATCCCGCTTCGTCCTCTGGAAGACGCAGATGACATTTCTTTTCAATCAGGTCCAACGCCCACAGACCAATCTGAAATTCTTCTTTGTAAAATCTCCGGATATCCCAGAGCAAGGCATTTTTCACAGTCATACCATCCAGCAGCCGCAAAATTGCGCCATGCACATGGTCGATCAGGGAAATATAAATCATATCGTTTAATTCTCTTCCAAGGCGCTGCTTCGCTTCTGAGATAATTTCCTCGCCCACCGCGATATGCTCCATCGGCAGGTCCTGTACCAGAACCTGCAATTTGTTCTGTGCATCGGAAGCCTGCAAAGAAAAAATCTTATCAATCTCTTCCTCCTTGACGTTCTCTCCTGCCTTCTTTTTAAAGCAGATGCCCCGCCCCATAACGATCTTTTCCCGGCCCTTCTCATCGAAAACTACGGCCACATTATTATTCAATACCTTATGGATTTTCACCGACTGTCTCCCCTTCCGATTTGTCTATACGTCTGTGAGGTCCTCTTCCGCCTGACACATGGCATAACAAAGTGAGCAAGCCCACTTCAACTCTCCCATCCCCTCAATCTTTGAGGGGCGCGTCCCACTTTGCGCGCCGCCGCAGCCCGCCTTGCGGTGTACTACTTTATTGCGGCGTGCGCATCCCTAGCGGAGCGTTTATGTAATAGGAAAGGGCTTTCACACATTATCGTGACAAGGTCTTTCCTATTACATAAAAAAACCTATACACACAAATAGATTTAAAAGCCCCCGCTTTTAAACATATCTCTGTATATAGGTTTAGCTTGCTTACGCAATCACTATCCTTATTGACATGGGAAATGTAACATATCCCATAATAAAAGTCAACCCCAGCTAGTGTATTCCCTAAATTTTCTACATTTTATCCAGTTTCAGCATACTACTTTTGAGTATTTTACATAAAGCTCTCAGAAGGCTCTTTTCTTGCAAACAATTAGATTCCGACACCGCTCTGGGCCACGACATGAAAGCCTTCTTGCTCCATGCCGCCTTTGCCCCTTTTATCTCAGCAGACGCCCTCGATATTTATTCCAGAGATGCCTTTGAACATATTCATAGGCCTGGTCATAAATCCAAAGCCCTAGCTGTCCCCCAATAGCCACACCGGTTAAAATACCCAAAGACAGATTCCCAGAAAAGAAGAAATCCTGGAAGAAGAAAAGTCCTGGTAAAAACATAGCATTAAAGATTAGGTATTTCACCACCCAAAAGAAGCTCTTCCTCTGCGCACTCCGAGGTCCTCTCGCCATGACCTGCCATGCTGCCTCCACCAGAAAGATATACAGCCCCATCGCTGCATAAGAAATCACATAAAACTTATTCGGCGCAATCAGAAGTCCCAAAATCACATTGGCCGCATAGAAAGCAGCACCTATCTTCAATCCGAATTCCCGGATTACAATTCCTACAAAATATGAGGCAGCGGCCAACAAAAACAGCGTATTGGACTCAATGACGCTGCCCAAGATCATAAACACAATGGAAAGCGCCACAGCCAAGCCGCCGAAGGCTATCGCTCTTGCCCTTACATGCATGAACAAAGATCTCCTCCCATACACTCACATAAACTGTCCGCACACCACAAATCGCAGCAGACATTTCCAGTTCCACAAGAGCTTCCACCTGTCCCATATCCACCCCCGTACGGACTGTTCTGGTATCTTTGGCTGTTCCAATCCAACTGATTCAAAAGTTGGCGAAACTGTAGATTATTCGGCTCCATGTTTACGGCTTGGGCCGCGTGTTCTCTAGCCACCACGTTGTTTCCGATTCCCGCGTTCGCCGCGCCGCTGGCATAATACCACATCGCATTCCTGTTTGGCATACGATTCAAAAGATTCAATGCCTCCCGGTAATGTCTGCTGTTAATGTAGTTAAAGACAGCCTGCATCTCCACATCCGGGCTGCCATTGTAAGAGGCGCCTCCGCCATAAGCAGAAGAACCGTAAGCAGAATATCCGCCGCCAGACTCTCTTTGCTTCATAATCTCGTCATAAGCTTCCTGGACCTCCTTAAATTTCTCCTCAGCCAGCTCTGCCAGAGGATTGTTTACATTGGCATCTGGGTGGTATTTTTTGGTAAGGTCTCTGTATGCTCTCTTTATCTCATCATCCGATGCATCCGGGGATACCCCCAACACATCATACGGGTTCTTAGACATCTTTCTTTTCCTTTCCGTCCATGAGTTTTTTCTGAATATTTTTGTAATGATTCCACACACCATCATACAGGATATTGCGCAAAATGTCCACATCTAATAGGCAGGGAAGCTTCTCAAATTCCGCACAGCATTCCGCAATCATCATGCAGAGAATTCTCTTTATTTCCTCTTCGTAGTCTTCCCTTTGGCTGAGTTTTCTCAGAGGATTGTAACAATCTTTCTTCAGATCTTCCTCCAAATCCTCATAGGCATCCATCAGATAGATAAATTTCCCCAGATAAAATCCGATTTTTCGCAGACGCTCTTCCCACATGTCCCGCTTATAGACAAAAAGTTCCGCCATCAGCTCTCCAAAACAGCCTGCAGTCTTATCCAAGTCCATGCTGTTTTGCTGCTCACACTTGGACAACTCCCTGAGTGAACGGCGAATCGCCTTGCTCTGTCTGGGATATCTGCGTATCACTTCTCTCGCTCTCTTGCGCAGAAAACCATTTCCCAGCAGGCTTCGGATGCTCTTTTCGTCAATCCAGTCGTCCGCCAACTTATAGTAAGTCAGCAAGATATTCATGTCCGCGCCGTATTGCGTGATCTCGTTTCGAAGCATCTTCTGCTTCTTCACCGGATGAACTTTGCAGCGATGTTCCGTCAACTCTGTCTGACTCTCATACAGGGAAGTCAACAGTACAATCACAAAGGTCATATCATAGGTCAGCGTCATCTGCCCAACTGCCCCATAAGCCTCCTTCAGCTCCTGGCACAGCCCGCAGTAATACGCCTTATACTTTCTCAGATCTTTTACTTTCAATTCAGGTTCACAAATGGTCACATATCCAAACATACGATTCCCTCTTCGTCTATATTCCAAATCTATCGTATTTTTCCCTATTCTTTTTTATCCTGCACACTTTCGCCAATTTTAATCTTCCACGCCGTTTCTCTCGCAGAGATCTTTCACGCAGCATTTCTCACAGTGAGGCTTCGTCCGCGCTGTACAGACATCTCTTCCATGATAGACCAGACGGTGGCAAAAATCACTTCCCTCTTCCGGCGGAATCAGCTTCCATAAGGCCATCTCCACTTTCTTTGGCTCCTTAATCTGATCTACGAGTCCCATCCGGTTCACCAGCCGAATACAGTGTGTGTCCGTGACAATTGCCGGCTTTCCGAATACGTCTCCCATAATCAAATTCGCGCTCTTTCTTCCCACCCCAGGCAATTTCAACAGCTTCTGAAAATCGGCAGGCACCTGGCCGCCGTATTCCTCTTCCAACATCTTCATACAGCCGCTGATATCCCGTGCTTTACTCTTTCCCAATCCGCAGGGTCTTACAATCTCTTCGATATCCGCCACATCCGCCTGGGCCAAATCGTGTACCGTGGGATATTTCTCATACAATCCCTGTACCACCACATTTACCCTGGCATCTGTACACTGCGCGGCCAGCCGAACGCTCACCAGCAGTTTCCAGGCATCCTCGTAGTCCAACGTACAGCCTGCGTCTGGATATTCTTTTTTCAGTCTATCTATAATCTCCAACGCCAGTTTCTCTTTCGTCATTTTACTCTTCATCTCCCATTCCTCTTCCGTTCTCTCTATGATTCTTCTGGCAGTACTCCCGAATCACTTCCATAAATTCTCCGCCATATTTTGCTAATTTGTGGCCGCCTACCCCATTGATCTGAAGCATAGCATTCTGATCTGCCGGCAGATGAACACTCATCTCCCTTAGAGTCTTGTCAGAAAAAATAATGTACGGCGGCACATGGGCTTTTTGAGCCATCTCATACCGCTTTTTGCGCAGCAACTCAAACAATTCTGGGCGCCCCGGCTGCAATATGTCTTTGGCAGTCTTTTTCTTTCTCTGAGCTGCCTCCCGTTCTTTTGGCAGCTTTAAGACAATGGTCTGTACCTTCTCCCCGTAGAGAATCTCTCGCCCTAACACCGTCAGCTTCAGAATCGGATAGCTGCCTCCTGTCAAGTCCAAGCAACCTTTCACCAATAGATCATTGACTAGCTGTTTTAAACGGACCAGACTTCTATGTCTTAGCACACCGTAATAAGGGTTTTGCTGTAATCGGAACTTCTGCACTTTTGCACTCTCTGACCCGTGCACTCCATCCACCACTGCCTGAATCCCATATCTTTCTCCACTTGACTGCACAAACTCCAGGATAACTCTTGTATCCTCTGTCACATCTATGGACTCAAATTCTGTCAGACAATTTTTACAGTTTCCGCAATAGGCACTGCCGTACTCCCCGAAATACCGCAAAATGTAATCTCGAAGGCACTCATTGGTGAAACAGTAAAAAGTCATTCTCCTTAACCGTTCGTGACTGCGCTCCCGTATCAAGGCGTTCTCAGACCGGCCTAACTCCTCATTCTCCGGCTGCTGCTCAATCAGAAATTCCTGAATTTTCACATCTTTTCCGGAATAATACAGCACACATTCCCCCGGCTCACCGTCTCTTCCAGCTCGCCCGGCCTCCTGGTAATAGCTCTCGATATCCTTCGGCATATTATAGTGCACCACGAATCGCACATTCGACTTGTCAATTCCCATGCCGAAAGCGTTCGTCGCCACCATGACTGGTCTCTCGTCGTAGAGAAAAGCTTCCTGACTTTTTCTGCGCTCTACCTCACTCAGCCCCGCATGATATCTGACCACGGGACAGCCCTGGGCCAAAAGCGCCTCATAAATCTCCTCCACGGCCTTTCTGGTACTGCAGTAGATGATTCCGCTCTTTCCCGAATGTTTCCCCAGGTAGCCTAACAGCGCCGCCAGCTTATCTTTTGGTTTTTCCACCGCGAAATACAGATTTTTTCTGTCATAGCCGGTGACAACCACTTCCGGCTGCCTCAGACCCAGAATGCACAGGATATCCTCCTTGACTGCCTTGGTGGCCGTCGCCGTATACGCAGCAATGACGGGCCTTTTGGGCAGCTGCTCGATGAAGTCCACGATCTTCAGATAGCTGGGCCTAAAATCCTGGCCCCACTGCGAGATACAGTGCGCCTCATCCACAGCGACCATGGAAATTTCTATCTTCCTGGCCAGTTCTAAAAAAGACTCCGTCATCAGCCGCTCCGGGGCCACATAGATCAATTTGTACCTGCCGTAAGAGGCGTACTCCATCGCCTTGCGGTACTGTCCTTCCGTCAGCGAGCTGTTGATGTAGGCGGCGTGGACTCCCAGATCATTCAGAGAAGTCACCTGGTCTTTCATCAGAGAAATCAACGGTGAAATCACCAGTGTGATTCCTGAAAAAAGCAGAGCCGGCACCTGAAAACAGACAGATTTCCCGGCTCCGGTGGGCATAATCCCCAGACAGTCCCTTCCCTGAAGCGTACTCTTGATTAAGGTCTCCTGACCCTCCCGAAAGGAATCGTAACCGAATATACTCTTTAATATTTCTTCTGGTTTCCCGATCATCTTGCTCCTATTCTCAGCCGCCGTCCAAAATCCATTCTTATATACCGTTTCTCATTCCCGCGGCGGCAGTCCTTTGTCAGTCATGTCTTTCCTGTACATTATCATAACACTCGCAGAAGCGCGCAGAGTTTGAAGGCTCTTCCCCCTTCACGTACAGGTGTGAAGTGTCTCCGTATGCTCTCATCCGAAAACTGGCGATTCCTTTTCGGCGCTCCTCGGTCACCACCTCTGCAATCGACGTGGGAGCCGCGCAAAAACCATGCCACAACACCATGGGAGAGATTCCCAGAAGATGCGACAGCAATACGCATCCCAGTCCAAAATGGCAGAAAAATACGATGGTGTCCGTATTCGCCTCCCTGACACGGTAGTAATTTCCTTCCCGCACATAACCGTGTCTCTCCAAAAGGCGGTCCAGCTCACCGGTCACCCACTCATACTCTTCGCGCACTTTCGCCTCCCGGAGCAGTTCCGGCTCAAACCAATGGTCCTTCTGATAAAACCGCTCTTCTTTTGTCCAGTCCTGAGGCAGCCAGTCCCAGACAATTTTTTCTTCTTTCTCGCCGGGATGGCAGATCAGGGGCGCGAATTCCCGAAGCCATTTACATTCTTCTGCGGAACGTCCCATTTTCTTCAAAGTAAAAGACGCAGTATCCTTTGCACGTCCCATTGAAGACACGTAGAATTTCTTTATATCCATACCCGATAATCTTTCAGAGAGATATTCCGCCTCCCGCCAACCCTTCTCCGTCAGAGAGTCGATACTGTAATTCGGATCTCCATGTCTGATAATCAAAAGTTTCATACTCTTTCTCCTCTTGGCATCTTTGATATCCCTCAATTCTAACATAGAATTCTTTTCGAGTAAATCCACTATCCCTTTTCAGAATCGCGAAGCGTGTTACTGCTCATGAACCGCAAATGAGTGAACAGTACGCTTCCGCCTCATCAAGGCCACACTCAGGCCGCAGACCAGCATCTGTGTCAAGGGAACGGCAAGCCAGACACCAGTCAGACCGACAACTCTAGGCACCGTGCCTAGAATTGCCAGCAGCAGAGCAGGTTCTATATAAATCAGAATACTTGCGAAAATATTCTCATGCGTCGCGTAAAAATAAGACGTGGTAGTTCTGGAAACTCCCACAAAGAGAAAACCTGCAATAAAAAATGGAAGCGCCATGTAGACCATCTGCGAGATATCCTCGGAAGTCCCAAATAAAATCGGAAGCTGCCCCCTCAGCAAAAAGACCGCCGCCATGCATCCCAATGCCACCGCCGTAGCAAAACCGTATGCCATCTTGCAGATCTGTCTCATCTGTCCAAATGCCTTTTCCCCGTAGTAAATGCTGATTAACGGCTGGCTGCCATCCCCGACTCCCTGAAGCAGAAGCTGAATAATCGCTGTGATATAGGCGATCACTGCATAACAAGCCACTGCGCTCTCGCCGCCAAAAATCATGGCGCTTTTATTCATGAAAATTAAGGTAATATTCGGTGAAAAAGTCAATCCAAAAGGAGAGATTCCTGTCTTAAAGATGGTGACCAGAGTATGCTGAAACCTCCCTTGAAAATGTACCGTGGCACGAATCCTCTTTCTTAAGAGCAGCGCTATACAAATAAGCATCGTCACCGCTTGCCCGATGATTGTAGCCACAGCCGCCCCAGCCATGCCGTAAGGCAGTACCCACACCAGCAGATAATCCAGGATGATATTGGTCAAAAATCCAGCAATCATGGCAGTCATCGCTCCAAAAGAGCTGCCGGTGTTGCGGATGATTGGTACAAGTCCAGTTCCTAGAATCTGAAATACCGCCCCATATATGATGTACTTTATGTATTCCTCCGCCAGTATAAGCAGTTCTCCTTTTGCTCCAAACATGCGGAGAATCTGCTCGCTAGAAAGCAGCAATACACCCACTGTCAAAATACTAGCTAAAAGCATCAACAGAATCGTCCCACTGAAAAATCGCTTCTGAGCCTCGTAGTCTCTTCTCCCAAAGCTGATGGAAAAGTGAACCGCTCCTCCCATTCCGATTCCCGTGCCCATCGCCTGTAAAAAAGCCGTGATCGGATAGGCGATGCTGATCGCCGCCAGTCCTGCGTCACCGATGCTGTTGCCGATAAAAAATCCATCCACAATCGCATAGACTCCAGAAAGCGCGAAACCCAGAATCGACGGAATAACATAGCTAAAAAATTTCTTTTTCAATTTTAAATACCTCCGTAGCCTTCTTTGAAATACCTCACATACAGCCGTGTATTCTCCAGCATCGCTTCACTTCTGTCAGGCCCCATTCTTCTCATCACGCTTTCTTCCAGCTCCTGCACCCTAGTAACCATACTACCGACGTATTTTTCTCCCTTTTCTGTCAAATGAATCAGCTTTACACGCCGGTCTGTCTGCGAAGAAGTGCAGTATAAAAATCCTTTTTCCTGAAATTCTTTCAAAATCATATTCACCGTCTGCTTAGACAGTAGACATTTCTGACAGATTTTTTTCTGGCTGCATTCCTCCCTGTCTTCCCAGACCGCTTCCAGCGTCAAAAAGGCATAGTAAGATATCCCGAAAGATTTCGCCCAGTCCTCATACATCCAGTTCATCTCCCGCCAAAGCTCATAATATTCCTTTACCTGACTGTGTGGATCATTCATATCTCTTCCTCCCTATTGCCGATTCATTTTTATAGTCCATTTTTGGACTAATTACAGAGTAAACAATTTTTCCTAAATTGTCAACCTGGCGCTCGAAAATCCTTACAGGGCTTGTGATGTAATAGGTATTGGGAGTATAATAAGAAAATAGCTTGATACGAAAATAATGCACGGCGACGGTGACGATATGGACAATATGATCTCTCTGGAAATGACAATGTTTTTTCTGATTCTCACAGGATTTGCAGTGAGAAGACTGGGGCTTGTGGGAGACAGAGGAAAAGAAGGGATTACAGACCTGGTTGTAAACTTGATTCTTCCCTGTAATATTATCAAATCTTTTTTGATTGAATTTAACACGAAAATACTTCACAGCTTTCTAAGTATTCTGCTAATCTCTATGTTCCTGCAATTTGGCTGCATTTTGCTGGCCAAACTGCTGTATGGAAAAATGCAGACAGACAGGAGCAAAAGCCTGCAATTCGGTATTATCTGTTCAAACGCCGGCTTTCTGGGAAATCCGGTCGCAGAAGGCGTCTATGGGCAGATGGGACTCGCGTTGGCATCCATCTACCTGATACCGCAGAGAATCGTCATGTGGTCGGAAGGGCTCGCGATTTTCTCCAAAGAAATCGACAAAAAACAAATATTAAAGAAAGTCCTCCTTCACCCCTGCATCATAGCCTGTGAAATCGGACTACTGCTGATGCTGACTCAGTGCCCCCTCCCCACCGCTGTTAAAACCTTCGTGGGAAATCTGGGCGACTGCAATACGATTCTGTCTATGTTGGTAATCGGTATGATCGTATCGGATATCCGCCTAAAAGAAATCCTAGACCGGGATATTATCATCTACACGGTGATTCGGCTTCTCATCATCCCTGCGCTGGTGTATCTGCCCTGTACCTGGCTGGGGCTGCCTGAGAAAGTGGTCGGTGTCAGCACTCTTCTGGCCGGCATGCCTGCGGGAGCGACAACGAGTATGCTGGCTTTAAAATACCATTCTGATGAAAAGTTCGCCACGAATCTAGTTATATTCTCCACCGCCGTTTCCGTTTTGACCATTCCTCTCTGGGCAAGAATTCTGTAGCGATTCAGCCATACTACTTTCTTAGCAATCGAAAATATGCTAGAATAACAAAATAGGCAAGCCCACTTCAGTTTCCTTCTATCCCCTCAGTTTTGAGGGGCGCTGCGCCACTTTGCATGCGTCTTTAGCGGAACATTTATGTTATAGGAAAGGACTTGTCACGCTAATGCATGAAAGCGCTTTCCTATAACATAAAATAGGGTAGCAAACAGGGGGTGTACAGCACTTGCAAAAACTAAACTATCCGGCAGTCTGTACATATATCAGAGGTATTAAGAAGAAATTTCTGAAAGCACTGCCGGTGATTATCTTTTTTTTAGCCTTATTTTACAGTGTAATAGGACTATTTGGCATTCAACATGTCATGATCGTGTCTCTGGTCACAGTGTTATTTCAGGTGACCTACCAAAAACAGCCGACCGTCCCGTCTTTGTTCGCCATGATGTTTCAACAAATTTTATTGGAGATCTTAGCATTCTTTGCCACCTTAAATCTACCGCTTTGTCTGGCACTGAATTTGGTGGTTCCATTTTGGCTGATCTTTTCGAAGGCTTCCCAGTTTAACCAACTGGGGTATTTCTCGAGCCTGATGACTTTCACCTTCCTACAACTTATGCCTGTGGGATGGAGTGGCTTTTTCCAGCAGATGGAAGCTATGCTCTACAGTCTTTTCTTTTTCTTCATCATCGTCTGCGCCTACTCACAAAAACGCGGTGTCATACCAGAAGACCACACAGAGCAGCATGGACTTCAGCTATTGGCCGACGTTCTGGAAAAAACGGCGCGGGGAGAAGACACAGAGGCAGAGACGGCACAGTTGTTCCAGATTCAGAAGAGTCTGTACAAAGACGCCTATCAAAAGCGGGGAAGAAAACACATTGTGACTGCACAGGGAAAAGTGCGTTATATGTTCGCTCTGCTTTTCCACCGATGCGTCTACTTCGTTTCAGGCCAGTACAAAAGCTTTCTGCCTGAAAACGAGACGGCCAAAGCATTGGCGTTACAGCTGTCTGCTTACATGAAAGAGGCTGGAGATATAGATTTCTGGAACCAGGACACAGAGGAATTAAAGAAAAAAGGAAAGAAGCTTCTCTTAAAGACACGGCAGCAGAAAGAAGAATTTTATCACTCAGCCACCAATTTTCTGAGAATGTTTCTCCTGATCTTAGATCAAATCCACCTGGACGAAGATCAAATCCTAGATGAAAACTGGAAGGTTCCTCTAAAACAGCGGCTCAAAGAAAGATTTCTATACCGGATGAAATTAGACGCCTTTGAGATGCGCTTTGCACTTAGGATGAGCATCATCCTATTGGTCGGCATGTCCTATAACATCTTGGTTGACGCGGACCATGGCTATTGGCTGGCAATGAATGCTTTTCTTTTGTTAAGACCGATGTACGAAGACAGCAAATATCGAATGAAGACACGTTTCGTGGGTACTGCCGCAGGCTGCATTTTAATGATGTTTATCTTATCCTTCTGCCACAGTACACTTGACCATTTTATTGTGGCGAGTATCATGGTAGCTTGTATGTACACGGCCACTCCTGGAACCAGAATTCATGCGGTGTTTGTCACCTGTTTTGCGCTGTCTATGACGACAATGGCTATGCAGGAGACTTTAGCGTTGGAGCTGAGAATGATCTACGTAGCCGTGGCGGTGCTTTTGGTTCTGCTGGTAAACCAATTCTTTTTTCCCACAAGTCTGGGAACACAGTTTCGCTATAACTGGAAAATGATTTTCCATATGCACCACATGTATCTGAGATTTCTCGAAAACACACTGACAAACTCTCTGGACTATTGGAGAGTCTGTGATGCTCAGATTCAATATCACATGGTTTATGACCAGATTGAACAATATCTGCCGAAAGTAGTACAGGAAGAACAGCCTTATTATCGGAGAATTCTCGGACTCTGCTGGAGAATGTTGTCGGAGATGGAACAAATGCTCTTTTTGTCTAACCGCAAAAAATGGCAGCCACAGACACGGCAGAATATGATGCAATATATCTGCTACACAGATTACGTGTTAAATTCTATCCAGGAAATGCTTCATCTGCAAAAAGAAAAAAGAATTAAGAGCATCGAAGGCATGAAGTATCAACGGTACATAGAAGGTGAGAAAAACCTATCCATATTGATGACTCAGTACGCAAAAAATTTATCAAAATTGTATGTCATAGTGAGCAGAAAATATCAATCTTGAGGGGCACGACTCACTTTGCGCGCCTACAGCAGAACATATATTCGTTTTTTCTCTTGCATTTTAAAACAAACAGTGATATGATTAGAACATAAGTTCCGAACATTTGTTTTTAATGGAGGGGTGAAGGATGTACCGTAAGATAATATCTATTATGAATTCAATCTTTTCCACTGTGGGGATGACCGGTCTATGCATAATGCTTCTGACAGCAGTCACCAATATGGATTTCGTAGACATCGGTGTAGTCGGCCTTGTAGTAGGCTGTTACGTGGGTGTTGTAAGTTTCATAGGACTTCGCCAAAACTGGAATCACACACTGAGAAAGAGACGAGTCTAAATCCCCCCCCGGCGCCAGGACACATTTCCTGAGATGCCGGGGTATTTCTATATTGTGGAATATTATAGTATCAAGGTCGTTTGCTCTCCATATTTCCCCCAGATTTTTAAAGGAAGAGTATAAAATAGGAAAGTCTGCCGGATTTACACGTACATTAAGAATTTATAAAAGTGTATCAGAAGTCTTGAAAAAATAGAAAATCGGATTAAAATAAAGCTAATTAGAAGAAAGTTCTCCGCCGAACAAAGGTGTATGAAAACTTCCTAATAGGAGAGGAGTATACAGGATGGTACCACCATTCATAGAATTGACTAATTTGACTAAGAATTTCGGAAACGGCAAAGGAATTTTTGATCTGTCCTTTGGCGTCCAACAGGGAGAGGTCTTTGGTTTCCTCGGCCCGAACGGAGCCGGAAAAAGCACAACGATTCGACATCTGATGGGCTTTATGAAGCCGCAATCAGGAAGCTGCCAGATCATGGGAAAAGACTGTTTTTCACAGGCAGCCCTTATCCAGCAGTCTGTGGGATATCTGGCCGGTGAAATCGCATTTATAGAAGACATGTCGGGGATTTCCTATTTAAATTTTATCGCAGATATGAAAGGAATCCGAGATCGTTCCTCCATCCGTGATCTCCTGTACCGTTTCGAGCTGAATCCTAGAGGAAAAATCAAAAAAATGTCAAAAGGAATGAAGCAAAAGATTGGATTGGTAGCTGCCTTCATGGGAGACCCCTCTGTTCTGATATTAGATGAGCCCACTAGCGGTCTAGACCCTCTTATGCAAAACCGTTTTGTAGAGCTGCTTCTGGAAAGAAAGAAAAAAGGCAGCACGGTCTTCATGTCTTCTCATATTTTTGAAGAAGTAGAAAAAACCTGCAATCGGACAGCAATCATCCGAGAAGGACGGTTGGTAGACATTGTGCAGATGAAAGAGCTGTCCAAGCTTAGAAATCGAATCTATACCGTGACGCTGCACGACAAAGAATCTGCACAAAGACTGGCTGCCGTAGAGCAGTTAGACATCATAAACGTCTGTGGAAGAAAAGTTCAGATACGGGTAAAAAAGGAATTGCCAAATACTCTGAGAGTGCTGGCGAATTATCAGCCGACAGATCTTCAGACCGAGACACAGAGCTTGGAAGAGCTATTTCTGCATTATTATGGGGAAGGAGGACATAAAAATGCTTAGTTTTCGTCTTATGAGACGCAACTTTACATCCTGTCTGCTTCCATTTGCAATCGTTTTCCTGTTGATTACGATGTACACAACAGTGATTATCTATATGTATAACCCTGAACTAGCCGATATGTTGAACGACTATCAGGAAGCAATACCTCAAATGATGTCTGCGGTAGGTATGACTGGAATTGCCTCAAATCTGATCGAATGGATTCAGATTTATCTCTACGGATTCATCATGAGACTATTTCCCTTGATTTTTATCATCATCATGGTAAACAAACTGGTCATGAGATACATTGACAGGGGATCTATGGCTTGTCTGCTGGCCACGCCTAATTCCAGGAAAAAAATCATCTGTACACAGATCATCTCTATGATCTTGTATCTGATTTTTTGTATGATCTGCGTCACAACAGTGGGAATTTTGTCCTCTGAGGCTATGTTTCCCGGTGAGCTGAATACATCCAAATACCTCGTCCTCAATATCGGAACACTGATGCTCTGGCTGGCCCAGACAGGAATTGCTTTCTTTTTCGCCTGCCTGTTCAGCGATTCCAAATATTATTATATATTCGGCAGTGGAATTCCTGTCCTGTTTTTCTTTTTACAGATGCTAGCGAACATGGGGGGCGATCTTAAATTCCTAAAATACTTTACCATCGAAAGCCTACTCAAGACAGAAGAATTGGCCGCAGGAAAAAGCGAGGCTTTTCTGTTCTGTGGAATTCTTGGGCTCCTTGGACTGCTTTTATGTGCAGCGGGAGGCATTCATTTCACCAAGAGAGACCTTCCTCTTTGATCTCCAGCTCACAGCACTGCCAATTGCCGGGCTTATCTCGCAAGACGGCACTGAAGTTCTCTGACTCCAGTGCCGCCATGACATTTTCCGAAATCTTCTTTTTTTCATGTGTCCGACCGTTTATCCTTCAGCCGTTTTCTCGCGAAAATAGCCGCACCGATGACACCTTTTCCCACATCTCCCTTGGAATACAGATAATCAAATCCATAGGACATCACATCTGTCCCCGTGTTCTGGTTCACAGCAGCCTCAAATTCCTCTCTCGGAAAATCCGCCATCTCCATCACTCCTCCGCCCACAACCATTGTATTTGGGTTAAAGATAGTGGCCATAATCGCATATACATTGGCACATGCCTGTATAAACTCTTTCAATGGTTTTTCTTCCTTGTGCAAAGTGAACATATCCTGTATCTGAGTTTCCGGATAAAACTCCTTGCGGATTTCCTGGAGCCTCCACCCGGAAGCGTAGCATTCACAGCAGCCCACTTTTCCGCAGCTGCAAGAAATCGTGCCCCCAAAGTAAGGAATGTGCCCCAAATCCAGCTCCGCCCCATCTTTGCCTTCTAACGGCTTGCCGTCTATCACCACTGACGCACCTACACCAGTCCCGATATAAATTCCCACCACAACCTTCTGGTCTTCCAGCCCATTAGCCACGATATCATACAATAAAATATTATTGACATCGTTATTGATAAACACAGGAACATGAAAGCGTTCTTTTATATCTTTTGCCACATTCATATGGGAAAAAACCACCTCTCCTGCACGATTACGAATATTCGTCGTACAGATTACCGTCTCCTTATCATTTTCCACAGAAGAAGGCACCCCAATAGAGATTGCTTCTATCTTTCGTATCCTATTTTTTTCACTGTAGTCTGCGATGATCTCACAGATCTTTTCCACTGGCTTCTCTGCATCCGCAACAATCGAACTTTTCAGCACAAAAGGAGCTATCATCTCATTATCAGACGTCACAGCCCCAATCCGCAGATTGGTCCCTCCTAAGTCAATTCCGATAATCACGCTCTCCATATTACTCCATTCCTACTTCTCCTGATGCATCTGCGAGCCATCACTGCACAAAATCAGCAATCTCCTCAATCCACGCATTTCTCACCATATAAAAACAGCCCCTCATCATATGATACTCGTTATATCTGGCCTGTCTAATCTGCACGTGAATGGGGATTGCATCATTTCTCATCTCTTCCATAAAATTTTTGAAATGCTCTGCAATAATTTCACTGTAACCACTCTTGCAGCTGTCCACTACGATTCTTGTTGGATTATACACCCACAAGAGATTGTACAGTACTTTGGATATCGTATTTAAAATTGGCGTGAGTAATTCCACTGCTCTCTCATCCCTGTCCTGATACATATCCAGCATTTCCGAAAAGTGCATGTCCATACCACACTCTTTCATCTTTCTCTTTGCAGCAGAAATAGATACGACATCCTCCAAAGTTACACAGCTGCCGCCTTCCCCTTCCATGGAAACTAACATCTTTCCCACTTCCCCGGCCATATTTTCTGAGCCCGCCACAGCCTCATTTTTATGAATAAAATATCCCCCGACTCCATAGCCACAATAAAAATAAAACTGGCTCTCCATCTCCGGGTTCAAACTGTCATACTCCGATCTCGCCGCCGCAAATACATCATGAAGTATCAATACATTTTTTAATCCGAATTCTTCTTCAAACAATGACCTGATATGCAGTTCTTTAAAATCCGCTATCAGATCGTAGTTGACCAGATCCACCTTCTCATCGTAGGCACTTGGCACAAACACCGCAATGCCTACAGTCATCGTGGAGACTGACTTCAACTTATCTTTGACAGCCTCAATAGCCATCAGCAGTCCCTCTCTGTAAGGTTTTCCACTTGTAAGAGAGATGCTTTGCTCTTCTATAAGTTTTTCATAAATATCGTATATCAGAAAACTGATTTCATCCTCGGAGGTGAGGTTCACGCACACAATATTTCCATAATTTTCCGCAATCTCCAACACTTTAGGATTTCTCCCCACATCTGCATTGCAGGAATCTTTCTCTACCAGAATTTTCGCTGCTATCAGATCATCCACCACATGTTTCACTGTCATAAGACTGATTTTATTCTCTTTTGCCAGCATACTTCTGGTGCTATTTCGATTTGCCATAATGCTTTGAAGAATATTTCCCGTATTCACGCTTCGAATACTCTTTACTGTCAGAACCTGCTTTTTCTCTGTCGCCATATTGTATCAACCTCCCCCCGATCTAAGCTTGTCACTTCTGTGTCATTTTTCGCTTATCTAAATTATTTTAAACAAGCTGACAGAGACTTGTCAATGATTTCGACTGCCTCATCGACATTTTCCTTTGAAGTGATAAGCGCCGGATGCATGACCACAACCACATTTTCCAGATTCTTGCGACTCTCTAGTTCCGTGATCAGTCCGTTTCTGAGCATGGTCTCATACAACTCCTGTCCTAGAGCGAATTTGTCCGTGTTTTGGCTGCCTTCTATCTCGATACCTTGGAGCAGGCCACGGCCACGTACATCCTTAACCACATCATATTTGTCTTTCAGAGCGAGAAGTTTCTTATGCAGATACTCTCCCACCACTTGGCTGTTCTCCACCAGATTTTCTCTCTGAATAATCTCTAGATTTTTCAGTGCGCTCCGACAAGTCAGGGGATAACAAGAATGCGTATGTCCGTGCAGACTGATCTTGCTCATAGCCTCTCCGATCTGTCTGCGACACAAGATTGCCGACCCTGGCACATAACCGCTCGTGAGCCCCTTTCCTGTCACCAAAATGTCAGGAGTCACTCCTTCATATTGACAGGCAAACATTGAACCTGTCTGGCCGATTCCCGTCACCACCTCGTCAAAGATCAGCAACGCTCCGTATTTGTCACACAGCTCACGCACGCCTTTCCAGAAACCTTTCGGTGGAACAATGACGCCGCCCGCCGCGAAAATCGGCTCTGAAATCACTGCCGCAATCCTGTCTCCTCCCTCGTGTAGCATGGTTTGCTCTAGATATTTCAGACACTGCATTCCACACGTATCAGGTTCTTTTCCAAAATCGCAGTGATAGCAGTAAGGTGGGGCAGAATGCACAAATCCTCTGGGAAGCAGCTCAGAAATCCCTGAGTTTTCCTGAATCATCTCCGATTTTCCGGTGGCGGCAGCAGCCCCCGCCGTAGAACCGTGAAATCCTCTTCTAAAGGAGATAATCCTCCCGCCTCCTCTAAAATATTTCGCTAATTTCAACGCAAACTCGTTGGCATCTGAACCAGTGCACCCAAACATCACCTTATCCAATCCATCCGGTGATATCTCCACCATTTTTTCTGCCAGAGCAGCTCTCTCTTCTGTCGCAAAACAGGAAGTCACCGAGACTAATTTTTCCAACTGTTCTTTTAGGGCTTCTATCATCTCCTCATTTCCATGTCCCAGTGTACATGCGGAAAATTGTCCTGAAAAATCCAGATATTTCTTTCCGTTTTCATCGTACATGTATATTCCTTTGCCTTTGGAAAACACAACGTCATCCGTCGTATAGCATTGGATTAAATACTTCTTATCCCTCTCTAATGTTGTCATATCAACATCTCCTTCTTCTCTCTTCTCACCTTACAGTTCCACTTTCGACAGAGCCTCCTCATCCGGAATATATGTGTTCTCCTCCTTGTATTCACATGGTAAAACAGTTTTTCCTTCATAAAAGAGTAGTAGCTTTGGCCGTTATCCCGGGAAATTCTCCTGTACTTGTCCAGACTCATCGTCCTGATCTTTGAAAAGTCCAAAATTAGCTGATGGTACCATTTTCACAGATACTCATAGGTTCCTACAGGTGTAGACCCTATCACCAACCCCAGAACACTCCTAGGATTCATCACAACCTGAGCTGCAAGGATGGCCGCTGCCTTTTTACTCATCTCGTCATAATTCTTCACTTTATAAATCTTCATTCAAACACCTTCGGCTGCTTTACCGGCCCAATCCATTTATTTAACTGTATCTTTGCACTTTTCTACTATTTCACAGCTCCCATCGTCATACCTGCAATCATATGCTTCTGTACTAAAATCGCGAAGATCAGCACAGGAATTGTGATAACCGTTCCTACTGCGGATACCTGTCCCCAAATAGTTCCCTGGGGAGTCAGCAAGCCCGGCACACCCACTGGCATAGTCGCCGTATCACGCCCTGTCAGAATCAACGCCATCAAGAACTCATTCCATGAGTTGATCGCACAGAACACGGCCGTCGCCGCCAGTCCACTTTTCACCAAGGGAATGTCTATCTTTAAGAAAACTTTGAACCAAGAGTAACCTTCCACCCTGGCTGCCTCATCAATCTCCTTAGGAATCGCGTCGAAAAATCCCTTCATCATCCAGATTACAAACGGAAGATTGAACGCCACATGAGCCACGATAATTCCCACATAGCTGTTTAACATCCCTATCTTACTCATCAGAAGATACAATGGAAGAGCCAGAACCACAACCGGTGTAAAACGCGTTCCCAACAAGTAGTTCAACAATACCTGATCTTTTCGGGTCTTAAATCTAGAGAAGGCAAAGGATGATGGAAGTCCCAGCGCCAGACCAATCCCTACGGTAAACAGCATAATGATGATACTGTTCTTTAAATTCATCAAGAAGCCCTTGTCCAAAAAGGCCGCTTTGTAGTTGTCTAGCGTAGCACTGAAGAAAATCTTAGGCGGAATCGCAAAGGAGTCTACCCTTGTCTTAAACGAGGTCAAAACCAGCCAGAAATAAGGCAGCAAGGTAATGACCAGAAATATAATCAAAATTACATATAACACTATATTTTTCCGAATTCTACTTTTTCTCATCAGTCATCACCTCTCATTGCAATTCTCTGGTAAATCATACCGAAGGCCAAAAGTACAATAAACAAAATGACACAGATCGCCGCCGCATAGCTAAAGTTAAAAGATACGAATGCTTGACGGTATGTATAGATATCAATGACTTCCGTCGCGTTTCCAGGCCCGCCGCCTGTCAAAATGTATGGTTTGTCAAACTCTTTAAATGTCTCCATCGCTCTGAGCAGGATTCCCACGACCAGTACCGGCTTCATCAGCGGAATCGTGAGATAGCGGAAGGTCTGTCCCGCCGTAGCCCCATCTACTTTCGCAGCTTCATAGTATTCTCCTGAGATTGACTGAAGGCCCGCAAGGAACACGAGACCCAGATACGGCGCCCATTCCCAGACATCCATAAGAATCACAACCACCATTGCAAGAAAGGAATCGTCTGTCAAAACCGTAGGCAAAGGCAGATGCAGGGTATCCACCAGCCAGACATACAACCCGAACTGTGGATTCAGGAAAAAACTAAACATCAAACCGATTACCAGAGGCGCAACCATCATAGGAATCAAGGTCAAGGAGGTGAACAGTCTACGAAATTTCGGTATGCTGTTCAAAATCAAGGCCAGAGCGATTCCAATGATGACTTCCAGAGTAACGGAACAAGCCATAAAGATAAACGTTTTTGCCATGGAATTCATAAATTCCGCGTCCTGGAACATATTGATATAGTTTTGCAGTCCCACAAACACATCTTCACTGCCAGAACTAGACAGCTTATAATCAAAGAAACTAATCTTCAGCGTATAAAGCAGTGGTCCTAAAGTAATCACCGACAATACGAAAAATGCCGGTAGATGAAAAGCTACTGCTAACCGCGAATGATTCTCCAAACTTTTTTTCTTCATGGGTCGGTCTCCCCCTTTTTTCAAAAAGAGCGGTGTTTTGTGACACCGCCCTCAATGTCATATTATTGATACTGAATGGGCAGCTTTTCGCCCAGCAGCTCTTCGAACTCTTTCGCAGCCTGATCTAAAGCCTCCTGCGGAGTGGATTCACCGGTTACCGCATTAGATAACTGAAGCATTAAAATCTCATCCATCTTTGGCCATTCTGCGATTCTCGGTCTGGTGGTACTGATTTCATATGCTTTCTGAGAGCCCTCCCAATAAGGAATCTCCTTTAATTCTTCATCTTCATAGCAGGACTGTAGGTTTGGGAACCCTCCGTCCAGAGCAATATTTTTCTGTACTTCCGGAGTGTTGAACCATTGCATAAATACCCACGCTGCCTCTGGATTTTTGGAGTCTGTAGGAATATAGAATCCCCAGCCACCATAGTGAGCAACTTCTTTTTCTTTCACAGGTACTGTAGTATATCCCACCTTACCTACGATCGTGGAAGAATCCGGGTCCTCCAAAGCCGCGTAATTGTCATTGAATAAAACCGACATAGCCGCGATACCCTGCTGCATTTCTGTTGTCTGCTCATCCCACGTCTTGCTTGCAATTCCTTCAGGAGCAAACTGAGCCAGATCACAGAAATATTCCAATGCTTCCACAGATTCCGCAGAATTGATATTCAGATTTCCCTCGTCATCAAACACCCCGCCACCGAAAGACCAAGCGTAGTTCAGCCACTCACAGGTGGTAGCGTCATGTCTCTTTCCACACATGGAAACTCCATAGAAATTGGTCTTTAGTTTTTCACCTGCCAGGGTCTCTCCTTTTTCTCTGGTGAAAAATTCTGCCACATCCCGATAGGTATCCCAATCTTCCGGAACCGTCAGCTCATAGCCGTATTCTTCTTTGAATGCTGCTCTCTCCTCTTCGTTCTCAAACAGATCTTTTCTGTAAGCCAGCATATCTATGCAGGAGTTCGAAGGTACGCCATAAAGTTCACCTTCCCACTCACCGGATGCGTTCCAAAGGTTCTCTATGATATCCGTCTCGTCGTAATCTTCGATGATACTCAGCGACTCGTCTTCCATAAAGGTACTAAGAGGCTGGATATACTCATTTTCTACCAGATTTCCTAGGAACTGATATGGAGCTGCAATGATATCATAAGCGCCAGATTTGCTCTCAAACGCCAGTGTCTCTTTTTGAATAACGTTATCGTATGGCGCCATCTCCAGATCTACTGTGATACCGGTCTCCTCCGTAAACGCATCCAGTTGTTTCTGAAGTGCCTCTGTGGGTTTCTGTTGCTCAGCAATCATGTAAAGAGTCGTTCCCTCAAATTTTCTTGCTCCTTCTCCACCAGAATCCTCGCTAGCTGTATCTGCACTTGTCTCGGCTTCCTTGTCTCCACCACCGCAGCCTGTCGTCCCCAGTAAGCTGACTGCCATCATCGCCGCCAATAACACTCTTGCATAATTTCTTTTCATAGACTTACCCCATCACTTTCTAAAATTCAGACTTTCTTATTTTCCCCATTCTCCATATTTAGCGATCACTTTATCTTTAATCATCTGACAGAATTCATCCGTCACCTCAAAATCATTGATTACCGTATACCAGTAGCCGTTTGCCGGCAGGAACTCTTTCTCATATTTAATCGCCGCGAACACATCGTCCCAGGTCAATCCCATTCCCTCTGGACGAATTTCCACTCCTGCCCTATGAATGATGTCTAAAATCCAGTCTGGATGATTGTTGCCCATCGCAGAGCCCACGAAAATTCCCAGGCATACCGGCTGGCCATGGATGAACTTCTTCTTGGTCATGTACTCCAGCGTATAGAACAGGAAGTGATCGCTTCCCTCGATTGGTCTTGGGTTCCAACCGTTGTTGTGAAACGCTCCGCCGCCCCATCTGAGTCCTTCGGTCAGAATACGGATTCCTTTTTCGTTCAGCTCATAGATATCGTCCAAACCATTGACGACAGACTGGAACACTTCGTTGACCTCATCCACCATCTCTTGGTCATACGGCCATTTCTCCTCGCATTTACCCTGGTCTGCCGCGTATTTCCAGTCAAACATGGAGTTATTGTAGCACAGAACATCACACACGCCGCTTCTGTTCAGCGCTTTCGGTCCGCTCTGAATGATACCGTAGTCTACATATACCGCAACCGGCTCCACATACCCCACATATTTTACGACACTGTTGAAACGAACGCCCGCTCGATGACCAAATACAGCGTTAGTGGCAATGGAAGTCGGAACCTGATACAGCGGCATATGGGTCTTCCAAGCTGCCATCTTCGCGTAGTCTACAGCCTGTCCACCGCCAAGACCAATCACTGCCTCAAATTTCGGAAGCTTCTCCACTTCCGCCATGATCTCATCATATTCCAGAGTCTTCACAAAATGAACAATGCAATCCTCGTCAAACTCCTCTTTGAACGTTTCCCACAGATCTTCCATTGTAACTACCAGATAAGGTCTCTGAACAATATTCTTCAATTCCCCTACCAGATTGCGCCCATAGATCGTGTTGAATAATTTCTTTGCCATAATTACTCTCTCCTTTGCCTTTATTTTTGATGTTTTTCTGATTCAGGATTTCTAAACTCTTTTTCTAAATACTATTTATAAATTATATTTATAATACTACTCGCACCTCTTTATTTTGTCAATTCTTACAATTTTACAAATATAACTCAATATTTTTAGATATCTTTACCAATAATGCTTGTTAATCGGCATTATCTGATATCATTTCTCATTATTCTTGTTTTTTCAAAACTCAAAAAATATATTGACACATGAATGAAAAGCACATACTACTATCAGAATTCAATGGCAATCTTCCTCCTTCCCCTCCATCTTGAGGGGTACACTCCCACTTTGCGCGCCACCGCAACACCGTCTTGCGGTGCACTACCTTATTGCGGCGTACGCATCCCTAGCGGAGCGTTTATGTAATAGGAAAGAGCTTTCACGCATTAGCGTGACAAGGTCTTTCCTATTACATAAAAAATCCCCAACTACAGCGCAGCAAATTTACCGCACTGTTGTTGGGGAGCTAGTTTTTTCTATCACTGTGACAGCTCTTCTAACTTCCTTTTTATTTCCTGAAAATCCCTCCGTGTCTCTTCTACCTTAGAAGGGTCCCGAAGCAGAGCAGAAGGATGGTATACAGCCGTCAGAAAAAAACCTTTCCTTTCTATCCAGGTACCGTGCTCCCGACTGATTCGAAAGCCCGGGGCAATCACTTTTCTCGCAGCAATCCTTCCCAGACAAACCATGATCTTGGGCCGTATCAAAGCCGTCTCATATTTCAAAAAAGGCATACACGCCTGCTGTTCTGCCTCCTCTGGATCACGGTTTCCTGGAGGATGACATTTATTAATATTCGTAATATAAATTTCGTCTCTGCTCAGAGAAACGGATTTCAGCAGTTCATCTAGGATTTCTCCCGACCGTCCTACAAATGGTATACCCTTTTCATCTTCCATCCTGCCGGGTGCCTCCGCAATCAGCATAATCCTGCTGTTTAAATCCCCACGCCCCATGACAGGATTCCGCCGTTCCCTGCACAGATCACAGCGATTACAGTGTTCTACAAAGTATTTCAACTCATCCCACGTATACAGTCCCATATATCTCCCTCCTGGTTACTCTCGAGAACCGTTCTTTTGGGAGGACTTGCCCTGACATAAATCATAGCTCTCCGCTATCATCCTTCTCACTTCTTCCTCAGGTATCTCGCCGTCTAAAATCAGGGAATTCCAGTGCTCCTTGTTCATATGGTACGCTGGCACTACAGACTCATACGCAGTTCTCCAAAAATCTCTCCATTGCGGATCGCACTTAACATTCACCCAAATATATCCTTCCCTCTCATAAATCCACGCAAAAATCCGGTGATTTTTTCGTATCCTCATGCAAGTCCAGTTCTTATCTTCAAATGGATAGTCCTCAAAAACATTCGAAAAACTCTGGCAATAACGGATAATTTCTTCCCTGGTTTTCATTAGGACATGTCACCCCCCTCATTGCTTTTTCATTCAAAATCGTCCACCCATGTCTGCATACAATATAGCACAATTTTCTACATTTTGGCAATCGGATAGGAAAACAAAGCGGGGATGGCGCACCATCCCCACTTTGTATCCTTCTACTTTTTCTTTACTGGAACCCAGACCTCAAACTTTGCCTGCTGTGGATTCGGACTGAGATAGAGCTCTACATCCGGTCCCTGGTCATATTCGTACCCGGAAGAAGTCATCCATTCCGTATAGATTCTCCGTTCCAGTTCCTGAATTGCCCCGGGACACTCTCCCTCCCCGGAGAAAATCGCCCACGTTCTAGACGGAAGCTCAGCCTCTTCCATCCCTTCTGGCGGTTCCTGGCCGCTTGACACTGCAATCATATAGTTCCAGTTTTCAGGTTCCTGGCAGAAACTGATCCCCAGGACACCACTCGGCTCCCGGTCCATCAAAGCCGTTAATCTCGGCACCGTGCCGTCTTCTGCCACTGTCTCCCACATCTTCGGCACAATCTCAAAATTTTCTTCCAGCTTCTTTCTTAGCTTTCGACGTACACCCACAATCCGCAAAGATTCTTTTTGTTCTAACCGATAATTCATCTCTTCTACTCCTTTAATCATTAATTTAAAACTGATAGGAGGATAGGATTTCACGGGAACTTCTGTTTTTCTCGCTGCTGAAGGTGTGATTCCGTGTACGCTCTGAAATGCCCGGTTAAAAGCTGTCGGTGACTGATATCCATATTTTAGAGCCAGTTCCACAACCTTCTCATCCGTACATTTTAAGTCTGCTGCTGCCAGTGACATTCTTCTTCGGCGTATATATTCCGACAGTGGAACCTCCGCCATATAAGCAAACATTCTCTGAAAATGATAAGCCGAACAACACGCAGCTTTTCCCAGGCACTCATAGTCAATCTCTTCTGTCAAATGCTCTTCGATATAGCGAATCGCTTGATTCAGACAGTCAATCCATTCCATCTCTATCACCTCTGATTAAAGAATAGCGTTTTTATCCCTTTTCTTCCTCTCTTTTCCTGCACCAATTTGAGAGAATCCCAAATTCAAGACTCACTCGCGATTCTTGGTGCGGAATTCGGGTCGGTATTAACCGACATCATTCATCACCAAATCCCTGCGCATCCTCGCGGAACGTTTATCAGATGGAGGGTGCACCCGCCACTGATGCTAATTTCTTGCTCACCGCCTATAGAGGCGGGAGTCTTCCCCATCTGATAAAACCTCAGTCCTTGATTTCTTTTATCCCTGAGACCAATTCAGTTCGAAAGACCCTGACAACTTTTTTCTTCTTATTCACCTGTTCCAGCATCAGCCATTCGTCATCCAAGTCGACCATCCTACCTCTCATCGTATACAGAACATCCATAGAAAACAGCGGTTTGTTCACATTGATCTCACATTCTTTATCTAAAAACTCCGGCAGAATCTCCTTATAGGATTTCCGGTCCTTAGGCTTTGACTCCCTTTTCTTGTCTGTCACAAGATAGATCAGTAGTCCCACCATCACAAAAAGTAAAAATTCTATCATAATACTTCCTTCTCCTCCAAAACCTCAAAGGCTTCCACCGCTGAAAGCTCTATCAATTTAACCACTTTCTCTTTCTGAAAAATACTCTTCTCCTTTGCTCTTTGGTATTCCACACGCAGCCATTCTCCATCTACTTCCAACACTTTTACTTTTCCTATTGAAAAAAAGTCATTCCCTTCCTCTAAAGCCAAATCTATATCTGAACATTCCAACTTCACCATTTTCCCCACCAGCTTCTTCAGCACATGCAGATCTGGTTCCCTTTTCTTTCTGGCTACTACTTCTACTTCGTCTCCCACCAAATCATCCAGACTGATCTTATAGATGTCCGCCAGTTCCTTCGCTTTGTCTATGGATGGAGCTCCCTGGTTTAATTCCCAATTCGATATGGTCTGCCGCGATACTTTGAGACGGTCCGCCAGCTCCTGCTGACTGTAACCACTCTTCTTCCGCAGCGTCATCAACTTTTCTCCTAACATGCCTTTGGTTCCTTTCCGCATAATCCCTCCTTCATTAAGGGTACCCTCATTATATCAAAAACCCCCTTTTTAACCAGCAAATTTCTTTGGAATTTTGGCAAAATTCTTTTGCAGAGCCTTTTCATAGGTACCTGCTTTGTACACAAACAGAAAAATCCCCTCTTACCAGAATTTTTCTGACAAGAGGGGCCCTACACTCTTTCGCTTGTTCCACTTGAAAACTGCGCTTTCTCGCTTACGGCAGCCTTTCATTCCTGTTGTTCCTGTCTGTATTGACTTACAGATTTTCCTGTGTACTTTTTAAAACACACACTGAAATAATGCGGATCTTTGATTCCTACCTCCTCAGCGATTTCATAGGCTTTTAAGCCGGTCTGACTGAGCAGCCGCTTTGCATTCTCCATCCGAATCTCCAAAAGATAATCGCTGAACGGCTTGCCTGTCCGTTCCTTAAACACACGGCTTAAATAGCTGGAATTTATAAAATATTTCTTAGCTACCCCTGCCAAGCTCATTTCCTTTTCTTTATAGGCCTCTTCCACATACTTCACCACAGCGCTGACTACATCCAGATCCTTCTCTTTGACTCCCTCTTTCACCGCTCTGGACACGTTAATCAGTACATTGGTCAAAAAGCTCTCCAAATCCGCCAAAGTCTGAAGTGCCATAATTTTAGTGATAATCGAGGAGACATCCTGTCCCATTTCCCTGCCATTTTCCACGACCATGTGAAAGACCGGGAGAATCTCAATGACCACTTTCACTGCGGACATCAAGACCTCATCTTTGGCAGCTCTCTTGCGCTTCATCCCATCAAACAGACTTTCCATCAGCTTTTTCACATCCTCGGACATGCCGGAACGCACAAAGAAGGAAATTTTATGCAGAATTTCCTCGGTGATCTCACCGCTGTCTTGCTCAAAATAGCAGATATCTTCATAGCAGACTGTATGACTCTCACCAATCACATACCGGTACTGCAGCGCTTCTGTCGCCTCGCGAAAAGACAGCTTTAATTTCGAAAGATCCTGGTAAGCATTTCCCACTCCGATATACAACTTCGTCTTTAATGTTTCTTCTAGCCGTTCACGCAGTCCGTCACAAAATTGTTCGAATTCTATATCCTTGTTATTATTTAAGAGGATAATCTTCCTCGTATCTGCACCAAACAGATAGATATCCTGGTTTTCTTCTAGATATTCCTTGGCCGTCTGCTTGCAGTGAGTAGCACGCACCAAAGCCGCTGTCTCATCCTCCTTAACTTGACTCAGCTCAATCACCGCAATCTGGCACATGTCATTTTTTAGTACAATCCCGTAGTATCTCAGACATTCCAACGCGTTTTGCCAATCCTCTTCAATCAACAAGGCATAAAAGGCTTTTTCAATGATATACTTCGCGTTCACGCTCAGTTCTTCTTTGATCTTCTCAAACTCCGTTTCCCGGAGACGTTCCTTTAAGATATCCTCTCTCACATTCTCCGCGATTTTCTTTAGAATTTCCCGATCAATGGGCTTTAGGATGTAGTCAAATACCTTCAGCTTGATACCCGTGCTGGCATATTCAAATTCATCATAGCCTGAGACAAGGATTACTCGGATTTCTGGGTTATACTCTCCGATCATTTTGGTGAATTCCAGACCATTTGTGGTAGGCATCATAATGTCTGTAAACACCACATCTGGATTTACTTCCCTTACCATCTCCATACCTTCATCGGCGCCGGACGCCTCTGCTGCCACTGTAAGACCATATTCTTCCCATGGAATACAATATCGAATCAGCTTTCTCACCAGCGGCTCATCATCCACAATCAAAATTTTCAGCATACCCCTTCACCTTTCGTTCTACACTGTCACCATTCTCTCACGTTTCTTTAGAATATCCCAGTTCAGGCTTCAGTCTGCGACTTTAATCACGGCTTTCACGACCTCGTCCTGCCGCTCTATGCAGGCCCGAAACGCTTCCTTTATATCTTTAAAATCAAAGATATCGGTCACAACACTGGCTGGGTCGATCTTTCCGGCCTCCACCAGCCCAAGTGCCACAGGATAAATATCGTGATAGCGGAAGCTTGTCCGAATCATGATCTCCCGATCAATCAGACGCTGAAAATCAAACTCAAATTTCCCAGTATTTCCAATCATGACAATCGTTCCGCCTCTTTTCGCGAGATAGGGCGTCTGGGCTGCCGTCACCTTACTCCCGGCAGTCTCAAATACATAGTCCGCGCCTCTACCGCCTGTAATTCTCTCAATCTCCTTAATAGGATCCGTCTCTTTTGCATTGATTGTCACTGCTGCTCCTAGCTCCCTAGCCTTGGCGAGACGTTTTTCCTGTAGGTCCACCACAATCGTCCTGGTGATTCCAAACGCCCCCAGAGACTGCAAAGCCGACAAGCCGATACATCCAGAACCCAGCACTACCGCAGTATCTCCGCTGCGGATTCCAGAACGGTACACCCCACTCATTCCCACAGCCAGAGGTTCTATCATCGCTCCTTGAAGAGTAGAAATTTGATCTGGAAGCTTAAAACACCTCTCTGCCGGATGAGCCAAATACTTTCGAAATGCTCCGTCTATAAAGTTCGGAGCTGGAACGGACAGAAACTTCGTCTCCGGACACAGATGGTACAGACCATGCTTACACCACTCGCAAATCCCGCAGGAATAACCTGGTTCCACTGTGACGCGGTCCCCCACTTTCAGATCTGTCACTTGACTGCCTGTCTCTATGATGACTCCTCCGGGTTCATGCCCTAAGATAAATGGAAATCTCTGCTTGGGATAATCCGGGGAACCATACTTGTAAAAATACACATCGGAACCGCACACGCCACAGTATTCCACTTTTATGACTACTTCATCCTCCTTGCACACCGGCATCTCACAGGGTCTCTCTTCTAATTTTCCTGCCTCCAACAGATAAAACGCACGATTTTCCATTGTCTTCTCCTCCTTGTCTTCTATTTTCTCTCTATCCTTTCATTGCCCCAGAGATAAAGCTTTTCTGTACCTGTTTGCTCATCAGAATATAAATCACCAGTGTAGGCAAAGATGCCAGCACCAAGGACGCGCCCACAGGCCCCCAGTTCGTCGTGAACTGTCCCACCATCTCCTGAACCCCCACCGTCAGGGTCTTCATGGAAGTCTTCGTGGTAAAAATCGAAGCCAACATAAACTCATTCCAAGTGTTGATGAATGTGAGAATGGTCACAGTCGCCACCACTGGCTTCAACATCGGCAAAATGATATGTAAGAAGCATTTATATATGTTGCACCCGTCCAACAATGCACTCTCTTCCATCTCTCTGGGTATTCCTTCCATATATCCGGCAAACACATAGATCGCAAGCGGAAGCGCAAATGCCGTGTATGGAAGAATCAGACAAAAATAGGTATTCAGAAGGTTCAGCTTCACATAGGTTAAGAACAGCGGCAGCAATGCACAGTGGATGGGAATCATCAGCCCCATCAGGAAGAGCGTCAGTGCAGTTCGGCTAAATTTCCATTTCAGCCTTGTGATCGCATAGGCGGCCATCGCTGAAAACACCACTGTAAATACCACCGTTGCAAAAGTCACCACCACTGTGTTAAAGAAATACCTGCCCACATTGCCGTTCGTCCATGCCTCCGCGTAATTGGACCACAGCCAATGCTGCGGAAGACCTGCTACATTTTCTCCAAAAATCTCATTATTGTTCTTCAGGGAGAAACAAAACATCCAGAATAGAGGATAAATCTGCACAACTGTGAACAGCACTAAAAATATATAAGTCAAGACACTTCCTGTTTTTCGTTTTCTCATCTTCTCCCTCCTCAGAATTTTTCCTTGATCTTTTTGAATGCATATCTCAGCACTACTGTAAACAATAGACATTCTACGACAATGAATACTGCTGCTGCGCTTCCTTCCCCGTAGACGCTCCGGTTGATTAAAAGGTCATACATAATTGTGCTGGGAACTTCGGTAGCGCCCACTGGCCCGCCATTGGTCATCACATAGACAAAATCGAAGGTTTTCAGGCTTCCCACCACAGCCAGCACAACACAAGTCTCGATCATCGGTACGATCAGCGGAAGGATAATCCTGGTACTGATCTGGAAATAGTTCGCGCCGTCGATACGCGCCGCCTCTAAAATATCCGTGGACAGCGATTTAATCGCTCCATAGAATAACAGCATATGGTAGCCGATGTACTGCCAGATCAAAGGTATGAAAACTGCCCATATCGCAATTTTAGGGTCGCCCAGCCATTCATTGGCCCATCGTCCCAGTCCAAGAGATTCCAGCATCGTATTGAGCAGTCCATAGTTTGGATTATAAATTTTTAAAAACAACTGCGCGATCACAACGGTAGACACTACCATTGGTATAAAGAAGGCCGTGCGGAAGAAGCTTTCTCCTTTCACGCCTTTTGCCAAAATCAAAGCCAGCACCATCGCAATCGTCTCCTGTACAAATACAGAGAGAAACAGTACGATAAACGAATGTCCCACCGACTGCCAAAATTCATATTTATTGTCCAGTAAAAGCGAAATATAATTCTTTATTCCCACAAACGTAGCGTCCCCGATTCCGTCCCATTCCAGCGTACTGTAATAGCCAGTCGCAAAAATAGGGATAATCATCACCGCCAGAAACACCAGCGCCGCAGGAGTCATAAAAAGCACAATGCTTCTTTTATTGCTAAAAGCTTTGTTCATATTTTTCCCTCCACATTCCGTACTTTTTCTGATAGCGTTTTGACCTCTCTGTATCCGGCGTAAAAATTTTCCCTGGATGAACCATACAGGACGCCGCCTCAGAAAAATTCTGATAATATCCAACTCCTATCGCAGCTATCATCGCGGCTCCCAGCGCCGACACCTCTGCCTGATCGACCCGGACGACTTTTCTCCGGAACAAATCTGCCTTGAACTGCATCCATCGGTCTGAGGAAGAACCGCCTCCGCCGCAGACAATGGACTCAAATGTTTCTCTTTTCGTACGTTCCAAGTCATCCAGCAGCGTTTTCAGCTTAAAAGTAATCCCCTCTATCACCGCCTGATAGATCTGCTCTGCCTGTGTGGAAGAATCCAGGCCGCACAGGATGCTCCCCCGTCTGTCATCGTCTGCCAGAAAAAAAAGCTCTCCCTTTCCATCGTAACAGACTTTTTCTTCCATCTCCGAAAACATTTTCTCCGGGCAGCGGCAAATCTGGCGTTGATACCAAGTCACATAAGCGCCTGCAATACTGGACCCATTCAGAATCACACTGTCCCGTGTCGGTCCGCATCCACACTCCAAAACACCTTCTTTTTGTTTTAGGGAAGCCTCATTGGCAAAACATCCCAGCATCTCATAAGTTCCCGAAATGTTTCCCAAAATCCCCTCCTTGCCCGGCACCACGCCCAAGCCCAAAATGCCACACTCAGAGTCATGGGCACCAAGCACTACCGGCACTTCCTGGTTGAAAAGCACCCGACCGAACCGCTCAATCTTTCCGGCCGTATAGATGGACGCCTGGATGTCCCCGCCCAGGCGTTCCGCCTCCACGCCCACCGCTTTCATCAGCCTGTCTGACCACTCCCGCTTTCGGATATCCAACATCGTTTTGCGGTTTGCCATCGTGTAGTCTGCGTGCACTCCCAGCCCTAATTTCCCCAAGATGTATTCCTGTATATGCAGAAAATATCTGGCCTTTTGAAAAATCTGGGGTTCATTTTTCCGAAGCCAGAGCAGTTTTGAACAGACCAGCATAGACAGGCATGGTCCGCCCACGATTTCCTGAAATGCTCTTTCCCCTATCTCTTCTCTTAGATAAGCGGCCTCCGCCCAAGCTCTGGTGTCAAAAGCCATAATCAGATTGGAGAGAGGCTTGCAGTTTTCATCCACCGGTATCAAAGAATCCCCGAAAAAGGAAAAGCCAAGCCCTAACAGCTTTTCGTCAGCCTGCTGCCGGAAAAGTTCTTCCACGGCGCTCTGGGCATGTTCCCACAAAATTTCCGGTTCCATCTCCCAACGCCCTTCTTTTCCTTCTATCCAATGGTTTTTCACAGAGACTTTTCTGACAATCTCACCTGTACCGGCTTTCACCAAAACTGCCCGGACATTGGAAGTCCCAAAATCCAGAACCAAAAGTGTTTGATCTCTCATCCCATTCCCCTGTCATCTCTTATTTTTCAGCGGCTGACCTTTAAAATATCGGTCCAAATCCTCCATGATTACCGCAAAAGAATTGCTTCCCACATTGCTGGTCGTGCCGGCTAAATGTGGAGTCAGTGTTACATTATCCATCTTCAGAAGCGGGTTATCCCTAGAAATGGGTTCCTGGGCAAAAACATCCAGAGCCGCCCCGCCGATCTCGTCATTTTGAAGGGCCCAGATCAACGCATCCTCGTCCACTAGGCCTGCTCTGGCTGTGTTCACAAAGATCGCTGTTTTTTTCATCTTGGCGAACTCCTCCTTTCCGATCATCCCTCTGGTGGCCTCACACAGTCTCGCGTGAATCGTCACATAATCGGAAATCCTCAGAAGAGTGTCCAAAGATACTGGCTGTGCTCCCAGCTTTTGCACCTTCTCTGACGGCATATATTCCTCATAGGCCACCAGATTCACGCCAAAGGGTTTTAGCCTCGCCGCCACCATCTGTCCGATGTTTCCAAAACCAATGATGCCCACGGTCTTTCCCGCCATATTATGGGAATAGGGAAAATTTCTGAACCGTATCTTCCACTCTCCCTGGCTGGACACCAGATTGCTTCTCACAATATTTCTGGTCTCCGCAATCATCAATGCCACCGTATAGTCGGCCACCGGAGCTGCCACCCTGCCAGGGGAACAAATCACGTCGATGCCTCTTCTTTTCGCTTCCTCTAGATTGACATTCTCCACACCACTTCTGAGTACTCCGATCAGTTTCAGCTTCTTCGCCGCGTCCATGATCTCCTTTCCCACCGCCGCAAAATCTGTGATGAGAATTTCCGCGTCCTTAACCTTTTCCAGCACTTCTTCCGGGACGCTCGTCCACTCCGGTCCTTCCTGTTCTGTCCTTAAAATATAGGAAGCTCGTTCTTCTTTTGTCTCTCCTAGGTTTACCTCTATCACATCCACCTCGACATCTTCATAGGAGTCAAACACCTTTTTATTTTCCAGAATGTCACTGGCCGTGATGGAAAAATCCGCCATAAACAATATCTTCATACTTATTCCCTCCAAATCAATATCTTTTCTCCGTCATCGGCGGCAGAATCTGTTTTGTCTTAAACCACCGGATATGCTTCTTCGTCTCCTCGTAGGCAGTCTGAAAATTCGCGGCCGCAATGGGAAAATGCGGAGAGTTCTCTGGCAGATTCTGAGCTGTTGACAGCATGTTCTTTGCCGTCTTTACCACCAATGCCGTACAGATATTGATCTTATTGATTCCTCCCTCCACAACCTTTGAAAAATCTTCCTCCCCAAGTCCAGAGGCTCCATGGAGCACCAGTGGAATATCCAGTTCCTTTCGTATCTCTTTCAACACATCCAAATTCAGCACCGGCCGTTCCTTATAGAGTCCATGAGCAGTTCCAATCGCAACTGCCAGAGCATCACAATCGGTATCCTCTGCAAATTTTTGGGCCATAAACGGCTCTGTATAGATGGAATGGTCGTCCGTTCCCAATGCTTCATGGGAAGTCGTATTCGCCCCCACATGACCAATCTCCGCTTCCACATCCACCCCACAGGCATGTGCCATCTCTATCACTTTTCTGGTCACAGCCACATTCTCCTCATAGGGCAGCATGGAGCCGTCAATCATTACGCTGGTAGCTCCCACACGAAGCGCACAAGCGCAGGCCTCATAGCTGGGACCATGATCTAGATGCAAGCATACCGGAACCGACGAATGGCGGCAGCGGTTTGCTAAATAATTATAAAAATTAGGATAATAATCCGGCCGGTTCACCACCTTTGTATTTCCAAACATCATAATAATCGGTGTCCTCATATCCTCCGCTGCACACAGAACTCCCTCCGCAAACATCGGGTCAAACACCGTAACTGCTGCAACTGCATATTTTTCTGGAATTGCATATTTTGTAATTTCTCTCAATGTTACAAGCGCCATCTTTTCTCCTCCTAACCAATTAGGTATATTCTCATTTTCTGTCTTTTCGACCAGTAATTTTGTTTAATAAAAGTATAGCAAGCCTGTAATTTTTTCTGAATGAACTCTGATGACTAAACCATTTAAATTTATGACTTCGATGGCGTCTGAAGAGCTGTACTTGCCTCTTCCCTCTTTGGGATTTTCAGTGTTATAACTGTTCCCACTCCCCGTGTACTTTGCACTTCTATAATATTTTCTGTATTGTAATACAGTCGAAGCCGCTCCACCGTAGACCGGACTCCAAATCCTCTCTCTTGGCTTTTTACATCCCCTCCCAGCATTTTGCTGATCTGTTCTTCGTCCATCCCGGCACCATTATCTTCAATCTGTATCCTCACGCTGTTCTCATCACCTTTTACACGAATGGCAATCATTCCCCCTGTCTTTTTCTGATTAATTCCATGAAAGATCGCGTTTTCCACGAACGGCTGGATTGTCAGCTTCAAAATCCGAATATCCATAACGGTCTCGTCCATGTCGTACACAACTTGAAATTCTCCGTCAAAACGATATTTCATAATAATCAGATAATTCTCGATAATCTTAACCTCCTCAGACATTAAGATTACTTCTTCTCCTTTGTGGAGGCTGAAAAGATAATACTTTCCCAAAGCCTGCATAATGATAAAAATATCATCTGTCCGGTTCATCAGCGCAAGCGCACTGACCGCATCAAAACTGTTATAGAGAAAATGAGGTCTGATCTGAGCCTGCAAAAGACTCAGCTCATATTTTCGTTTGCGCTTTTCTCCTTCCTCCATCCGCTCAAACATCTCCTGCATCTCATAAAGCATCGCATTATAACGCCTTTGGAGCTGATTGATTTCTTGGTTGACATTGATTACCTGGACAGTCACAAACTTCTTGTCATCTAAAGCTGACATAGAAGCCAGCATGTACTTTAAAGGTCTATTTATTTTTGACGAAAAATACGCCGTACCCAAAATCAACATCGTGGTGCTGATTCCCAGCAAAACTCCCACTTTCAAAAATAACCTTTTATATTCATTGCTGATTTGGTTGTAGCCCAATGCCAGTGTCTCACTCCAACCGTCTGTGAGCGGAAGCTTTATCACTCCATATCGCTCATTTTGAGAAGTCACTGTGTTCATCTTCTGCCAGCCGACTCGCTGCTGGTCCTCCAGCAATTTCCACAAATCTTCTCCCTGGTCCTCTGTGGAATAGAGCTCTTCTCCTTTTTCATCCTGCATCAAAAAAAATGTATCATATTCCTTTAACACCTGAGTATAAGCCTCACGAATGCTGCTGGTATTAAGATTCATCAACAAAATGCCTATTGGTTGCTGTGTATCGATATCGTTAATTACCCGAATGAACGACACGTAATTCTCTTCTAGAGATTCCTCTTTCAAAAACCCCCCGCTGTTTCTGACCAGACAGTATCCTCCCTGGGCTTTCATCACCTCTTCATACCAGCTGGCTTCAGAGATGTCCACTGTCTTCTCTCTGATATAGCTGCCGCTGGATGCCGCATATTTATTTCCTTTAAAATCATATACATAGATTGCATCCACGACCGTACTGCCCGCAATCGTATAAAAAGCATCCATTTGAGTTCGTTTGGAAACTTCCGGCTGATTCACTAGCATCTTTTGCGTGGACGCGTTAAACATAATTACCTTTGAGTATTCATCAGCACGTTCTATCAAGGACCTGAAGTTCGTCTGGACCCGATAGCCATCTCTCTTTAAGACCTCCTCCATCTTGTCCTTTACCGTGCTGTTTTCAAACTGCAGCAAGAGCACGAGCATTCCCAAAAATACAACTCCCATCACAGCTCCATAGAAATAAATCAACTGATTTCGAAAGGTCCAATTTTGAATTTTTCTTTTTAAATACTTCATGCTGCAAAATCCCTTCATTAAGTCTGCTCATACATTCCAAAATGGAGCGTCCTCATATCGGACGCCCCACCCTCACTTCTTATTTTAAGATCATAACACCTTTGATATAGTCTACATCCCGCATCTTCTGCATGGTAGGCATAAGTTCCTCCAAAGAGTAAAACTTATGCGTCAAGAGCTTCTCAAACGGAAATTCTTGATAGCGCTCCAACAGATGAAATGCTTTGTCAAACACCCTCTGACTGTTGGATGCCAAGCTGTTGATTTTCACATTCTTGCTGAAAATCAACTGAGGCAGCTCCACCTCAAAGGTTTCACCGAATCCAAAGGGAACTCCCACCTCCACATAAGTTCCCAATTTTCTCACCAACTCTAATCCTTCGATGGACGCACGGGTATTATTGGCACACTGGATAACCAAATCCGGGCCTCCGTCTGTGATCTCACGGATATAACGGAAACGTTCTTCTTTTTCCATCTTGTTGCTGTTGATTACATAATCACATCTGGAAATCTCCTGAGCTTTTTTCAGCTTTTCATCCTTATGCCCCGTGAGAATCACATTCCGGCATCCCATAATCTTCAGCAGCATTGCCGTCATGATACCGATCGCTCCTTCGCCGATTACCACTGCATTGGTATTCGTATTCAGTGATTCTCCCAGTACACCCGGTTCTGTCTGTGCCATCTCAATTGCCCTAGCGCACACAGCCAAAGGGTCTAAAAGACTTGCAATCTCGCTTGGCATATCTTCGGGCAGCTTCCACACATAGGTTCCAGGGAAAATATACACATACTCTGCAAACCCGCCTTTAAAGTGAGGAGCTTCATAGGCGTCAGCCGTATATTTGCTGTTACCAAAGGTCTCCTGACCGCCATACATGAAGGCATTCTCGCAGACCATGCACACACCGTTTCCATGGCGCATACACTCCGGACAAGTCCCACAGGTAATCCAAGGGTACACCGCGATCCGGTCTCCCACTTTCAACGGCCCACTGAAAGAATAGATCGTCTCATTGGCTCTCTCTCCCATCTCCACAATTTTACCTGTGAACTCATGGCCCAAGGGACTCGGCTGTGCCGGCGTGGAGCGAATCGAGTGGGCGTCTGAACCGCAGATAGAAGTCGCTTCTATCTTGATTAGCATCCCGTCCTCCTTCACCTCAGGAAGTGGAAAGCTCTCAATATCCAGATGGTCCGGTCCTTTCAAAACCGCCATCTTTGCCATCTTTTTCTCCGCCATTTTTTGTTCTCTCCTTTATTCACCGATTCCTGCCTGTAACTGTTTTGCAAACTCTTCTCCGGACGTGATGTTTCCTGCATATACCTCCGATACCAAATCCAGCCATGTCTGTGCGTCATTAGAGTCAAACAGAGTATCCCATGCCAGAGAATATCCCGTCGCGTCCGCGGAATAATCAATGATCTCTTGATTTAAAAAATCCACATTGGCTTTTGCTTCGTCAGATACCTCCCAAGTCACCAGACCTCCGTCAGCCTCTGCCCAGGCGCGCACCAGATACTCCATCACCTCATAGGTCTCCTCCGGGTATTCACATTTGCTGCTCATACACAGCCCATCAATCGCACCGCCGAAATATTGATTCGGGTCTGCCCCATCTAGCAGTGGAAACCGAACCGCTGTGACGCTGTCCTTAATCGCACTGTCCTCCGCGATCGCCTGTGCGGAAAAATTAGAATTCGTATACATCATCGGATTGTCACCCCGGGTAAAGGCCGCGTACGCCTCCTCGTTGGACAGTCCCATCGCACCGTCATTGAATGCGCCTGCGTCAATCATCTCAATCACATAGTCGCAAGCCTGAGCCACATACTCATTGTCCAAAGATGTCTCCTTAAATGCCATCTTATTCGCCTCGTCGGCGCCTGCCAACTGAATGACGAATTCATTGATATACTGCTGGCATGGCCACTGATCTTTGGCACCCAATGCAATCGGCTGGATTCCCTTTTCACGGAAAGTCTTGCAGACCTCAATCAGCTCGTCGAAGGTAGTGGGAATTTCCTGATTGTTTTCCTCAAACAAAGTCTTATTGCAGTACAGCGCTCCTACCCACTTGTTGGCGGTCAGCCCATAGGCTTTCCCGTCAAACTCAAACATATCCAGGGCCCCAGTCTTCAGACTCTCTTTAGATTCCTCACTGATATAGTCGTCAATGGCCGCTACTTTCCCTGCATCCACAAAGGACTCCATAAATCCAGCTCCCCAGGTCATAAAGATATCTGGAGTCTCATCCGCTGCCACCATAGCCTTAATCTTTTCCTTATAAGATTCAATCGCTACCGCTTCTGACTCAATATTATACTTGTCAGCAAAATGTTCCTTTGTCTGTTCCAGCGCCTTGTTAAAGTTCACCGCGACACTTTCACTGTTACTCTCCACATAGTCGGTAAATACACTAATCGTAGGCTTTCCCTCGCCGCCCTCTTGTGCACTGGAATTTGCCTCATCCGAAGAACCGGAACCGCAGCCAGTCAGCATTGCCGCCGTCATAGATACCGCCAGTGCCACAGATAATAATCTTTTTTTCATAGTTTCCCTTCCTCCTTTACGCTTTCTTTTATTGATTGATATTTCCTATCATAACTCTCCCAATCCTGTGTCCCGTCCGGCAGAAAAACCTCCTTTTCAAAAGAATTTTCCGCAATTTTCCAGCCTTCCTCCAGCGTCTGAATCTGACCATCCGCCTTCATCTGCATCAAAATATTTCCTATACACGCTGCCTCCGAAGGTCCGGCGATCACCGGAACCTCCACTGCATCCGCTATCAATTGATTTAAAAAACGGTTTCTGCTGCCCCCGCCCACAATACAAAGAGAAGTAATCTTCTCTCCGGATATCTCTTGTAGTTGTCGTGCCGTACGTCTATATCGAAGGGCCAGACTTTCGTAAATACATCTGCTAAGCACTCCCATTCCCTGAGGCATCCTTTGTCCGGTCCTTGCCAGGTATCTCTCAATTTTTCCGTGCATATTTCCCACATTGAAAAATTCTGACCTGTCCACGTCTATCACAGCCGCAAACTCTTCTGCTTTTGCTGCTGCATCTGTAATTTCTTCCCAGGAATATTTTCTGCCTTCTGCCTCCCACACTCTTTTACACTGGGTAATCATCCACATCCCCATAAAATCTCTGTGAGTCTTATAGAAGCTATTCCCAAATTTGGAACTGGCAAAATTATATTGCCTCGCCCTGTCCTTAGCAGGCGGTTCTTTCGTCACCACTCCCATGATCGACCAAGTCCCGCTAGAACAAAAAGCCTGTCCAGGCACATGGGGAACCGCAGCAATTGCTGAAGCAGTATCATGAGATAAAACTGGCGTATAGTTTATCCCTTTCAAATGTAACTCTTCCAGGAGTTCTTTTTTGACTGAAAAAGACTTTTCTCCCCCGTGAATGACTTTTGGATAAATATCTGCCGGCAAACCCAGTTTTTCCAAAATATCCACATTCCAGGTCTCAGACTCCACATCCAAAAGCATCGAAGTCACCGCATCTGAATACTCGCTGAAGCACTCACCCGTCAGAAAATATCCCAGAAGGTCCGGCAGCATCAGTAAAGTTCCCGCATACTCTAACCCAGAATCCTCTCTTAGTTTTCTCTCATAGAGCTGAAACAATGTATTGCCGTCCAGAAAATGGGTCCCTGTCTTCTCATAGAGCACCTTCTCCCCGATCTTTTCCGTCACCGCTTTTCTTCCGGCTCCCTGCGTATTTCTCTCACACACAGACGTTCCTATAGGATTTCCCTGGCCATCCAGCAGTCCATAATCTGTCCCCCAGGTGTCGATTCCCACGCTGACCAGCTCTGTCTTGTTCCGACATTTTTGTCCCGCTGTCTTCAGGGATTCCTTTAAATTCTGAAGCATCATGAAAGTATCCCAATAGCAAATTCCATTGATCTCCACAAAAAAATCAGGAAAACGGTTTACCTCCTCCAAAATAAGTTTTTCTCCGTCGTAATGTCCCAGGATTCCCCGCCCGCTGCTGCCTCCATAGTCCATTGCAAGATAACTGCGCACCATAGCTATTTCCCGTCCATTTCTCTTAACTGTTCCTCTGTCATCCACTGAATCTCTTTTCCTGTCTGCCTCGCCATGTGGATAGATTTCGCCGTGTTCTCACATACCTCCAGCATATCGTAGGCTGCATGCAAAGACACTGCTGTGAACACCGCTCCTATATTCCGAATCAGGGCAAACGGAGCATCAATCCTAGCCTCTGCGGCAAGCCTTTCTCCGTCTTCCAAAAACTCTTCTGCCGAATATTCCCGGCAGCTAAACAGTACTCCGTAACACTCCGGTATAAAATTTACCCGATAGGGTTCCTCTGTCGCAGCAAACATCATCGTATAAGGGGCAGTCGAAAAAATCATCCCTCTGATCTTCGGATTTCTGTCATACACCAGACTGACAAACCTAGCAAATCCATCTGGATAACTTTCCCCTTCATATTTTCCGTCCGTCACCTTCACAAAATCATCCGGTTCCAGATACGCATTATCCCGTTCTCCAGGAGAGATCAAAAAGGAATGCTCATCAATCCTGGCAGAGACCACTCCGGAAACCGCGGTAAACAGTTTATTCTCATAAGCCCTCACTGCTGTGTCACTTAATTCTCTGCGCAGCTTTTTCTCTTCACTGGTCATAACGGTATTTCTATCCACTTTGCTCAAGGGTCTCTGGAAATATGCTCTACAGCTCCTTTGCAGCTCTTCGTTCATCCCCTGGGGCTGCCCGAAGACATAGGCATTCATCTCCGTCACCGCGTTGGCCTCTAGCTCGTCGAATCTGGCAAAAGCCTCGAAAATATCCTTTTCGCTGGAGAGAAACACACCGTGATTTTCCAAAATCGCTGTATCACTTCCACTCTCAAAAACCGCCGCCACCCGACGGGCCAGCTGCATAGAGCCTGGTAGACCGTAAACTGCTATCTGTGTATCACCATTCATCCGATGAGCCAACGGATATAAGCTGGTATCCACGGTCTGATGAAGCGTACTCATACTGGTCACAGCCGGCGGATGCGCGTGCAGAATCGCTTTGATATCTCTTCTCACCTTATAGATCTCTCTATGTATCAAATATTCCGACGTGGGTTTGTGGTGTCCTATATAAGAACCATCCGGCAAAACCTGTACCACATCTTTGGGAGTCAGTGAGGACTTGTCGATTCCCGATGGGGATACCCACATAATCCCTTCTTCATCTAGAATCGAAAGATTCCCTCCCGATAAAGTGGTAAGCTGCCTTGCATAGATTCTCTTCATCACCGTACAGATCTGCTCTGCCGGATGCATTGTCTGTCTGTTCATTCCTTTCCTCCTATGCTTTCGGAGCACGTCCCGTATCCCTGAAGGACTTGTCTTGCTTTGCGCGCCGGACACGGTCGCCTTTTGTCTATTCTTATCACTTGGGAAAATTATATCGGCTGAGACAGTCTTATGGAATGTAATTCCATGACTGTTTCCTTAAAATTAATTACTTCTTATTCCACACAGCCGACAGTGAGCAAAATATTTGCAAATGTGCGCTGTTCCCCTGTGGAGACCGCAAGCTTCAAAACTCCCTCTTCCATGCAGGCAGCGTAAAAATCATACCGCGCCAACTCTTCCAACTCCAAATCCGGCAGCTCCCTGCGAAATTCTCCGAAAATCTCCGGTTCTCTGTCGTCTTCCGGCACCATCACCTGGGCCTTCTCAATCTCACATACACTGTGTATGGCTGCCAAAACCTCTATCACCGATGGAACTCCCGGCCCAAGCCCGAGAAAAATTTTCACTCCGCTGCTTTTCTCCTCGAGAGGATAGTTTCCATCCGCAATCAGAATTTTACTCCCATGCCCGCACAATGCCAGCTGGTGAATCAGTTCTGGATGAATTAGTTTTCCTTTCAGCATACTTTCGTCCCCTTCTCTTCCTCCCTAAGCTCGCCTAATTTTCCTCCGGGATGCCATCGCACATACTGTTGAGGGGTAACATGCTCCTGAGACTGAAGTACCACGCTCAATGCCTGAAGCACCATCGTCTCCATGATGATCGACATTCTCGGCGCCCGATTCAAAACGCCGCCTTCTTCTCTCACACCTGCAAACAAATGAACATCGCTTTGTTTCGCCAGCCAGGAAGCCGGATTTCCACTGACGCCAATCACTTTACAGCCATTGTTCTTTATGGCCTGAACCGTCGCACGCATTTCCGCCGTCTCTCCGCTGTTAGAGATGAAAATCACCACATCATTCTCTTTCAGCTGGCCACAGGACCCGTGAACCGCCTCTGTCCCGTGCAGAAAATATGCTGGGGTCCCCGTAGAAGACATCAAAGACGCAATATAACCCGCGATATGCGCTGGTTTTCCAATTCCTGAGATATGAAGACGGTTTCCTGCCTCTTTCGCCTTCTGAATCAAGTCTGCCGCCTGTTCCACTTCCTCATAACGTATATTTTTCACAAACTCAGAAAATTCACTCTCAGCTACTTGAAAAAATTTGCTGTAATCTACATAACAATTTTTTTCCATCTCAAACCTCCTCAATGCCCGCAGTCTCTGGTTTCAGATTTTGTTTTTTTAAGACTGCCAGCTCTGGAAATACAATCTCCTCTTTTTTCAAAAGCTGTTCCACCTGCTCCAATTCTGGCAGAGAAGGCAGAGCTCCCATTCCCGTGACCGTGATTGCAGCCACATGATTGGCAAAAGTCAGCAGCTCTTCCCAGTCCAGCCCACAACAAAACCCTGTACAAAAAGCTCCCACAAAAGAGTCCCCCGCCGCAGTGGGGTCTACTGCCGTGATTCCTCTCACACAGGGAGCATAATAACAGCCGCTCCTGTTACAAAGCGCTGCTCCCCCAGAGCCAAGTGTTATCAACACATTCGTCACACCTTTATCCAGCAGCTTTCCCGCTGCCTTTTTTACATCCTCCTGGTTGATTTCTCCGCCCCGACGATGTATTTTAATTCCTGTCAAATCTTCCACTTCGTGCTCGTTCGGAGAAATAAAAGTCAGGTGACTTAAAAACGTATCTGACAGCGGAGCACTTGGAGCGGAATTCAACATCACCGGAACCCCTTTCTCATAGGCATAGGCTGCTATCTGTTCATTGATTTCCATGGATATCTCCAACTGCAAGAGCACCATGTCGTATTCTGCGATCTCTTCTTTTAAAAACTCAATTTCCTGCGGTCTGATAGAATGATTTGCACCTGGAACCACGAGAATTCGGTTCTGCACGGAGCCGTCTTCCTTCTCTTCTAGTACAATCAACGCGCACCCGGAAGGCTGTTCCTCATCCAGCAGCACATGAGCCGAATTTACCCCGGATTCCTGGCAGGCTGACAGAAGCTCCCGCCCATTGCCGTCCTGGCCCAGCTTTCCCACCATCGTAACTTCCGCTCCCAGCTTTGCAGCCTGAGCAGCCTGGTTCAGCCCTTTACCTCCCGGTGCCTTTCGAAAAGTGGTGCCTAACACCGTTTCTCCCTCACCAGGTACTGTCTTTGTGACCGCAATCTGGTCCAGCACAAAGCTGCCCGCAACTAATATTTTCGGCCTCCTCATAACGTCTCCTCCCCTCATTGTTCATCCGTCAGCTTGACTCACAGACAATCATTCTCCAAAAGTGTCTCATAAAGTCTTCTCTCTTCCCTCTTAGACAGAGGCAAAAATGGTTCTCTGCACAGACCGCAGTCATATCCCTGAAATTTCAAAGCTGCCTTTACTCCCTTGAACACCCCGACCTCACAGAGAACCTGTATGACACGGTTTGCCTGATCTTGAAGCTTCAGCGCCTCCCGCTGTTTTCCTTCATTCATAAGCTTCGCAAGCCGTACAAATTTCTCTGCCATAAAATTAAACGTGCTTCCAATTGCAGCCTCTGCTCCCACAGAAAACGCACAGAGCAGAATCTCGTCATGACCGATAAATATGTTTTTCTCAGGATATTCTTGAATCAACTGCTGTAGCTGGAACAAATCATAGCTGGTGTGCTTCATCCCAATAATATTTTCATTTTCAAACAACCTTTGTATGTCCTCTTTTTTGAAAGTGACTCCTGACATAGCAGGGATATTGTAGAGAATCACCGGCATCTGTGCTCTCTCGGCCAGCGTATTGTAATAGTGAATGTATTCTTCCATACAAAAAGGAAAGTAAAAAGGCGGAACGGATGAGATCGCAGAAACCCCCGCTCTCCTGGCGTGGTCTGCCAGTGCTAATCCATGTTCTGTGGCAAATACACCGACATTCGCAATCACCGACGCCTCCGTTCCCTGTACTGCCTCCATGACAGCCTCCAACGCATACTTTCTCTCATCCATGGACAAAAGATAGGACTCCGCTGTGCTGCCTCCCACATAAAAGCCAGCCACGCCCTGGCGCAGATTTTTTTCCACCAGTCTTTGCATCCTGTCTGCATCTACTCGTCCCTTCTCATCGAAGGGTGTAACCAGCGCCGGAAAAATTCCTCTGTATTTTTTCATCGTTTCTCCTTAAACCTAAACCTCTTCCATCGCGTAACGAAAAACGATGGATTTTACCTGCATCACTTCCTCCAGCACAGAGGAAAGACACTCTCTGCTGTTGCCGCTGTTTTTCTTTCCGCCTCCAAAGGGCAGTTCCACAGCCCGAAAGCTCCCGGCACCGTTTACAGCCACATGTCCGGCACGAAGCGCGCTCACTACCTTCATAGCTTTCTTTAAATCATTGGTGATTACGCCGCTGCCAAGGCCATAGTCTGTGCTCTCCGCAATCTCAATGGCTTCCTCAACGGTGTCAAAACCAATAATCGGATATACCGGACCAAACACCTCCATATCTCTGGCGATGTCCATCTCTTTGGTCACATCCACTAAGACCGCCGGTTTTATGGCCGCTCCCTTTCGCTCCCCGCCATAAATCAGTTTTGCCCCCTGCGCGACTGTATGGGCAATTTCCTGTTCTACGCCCTTGGCTGCCTCCTCGCTCACCAAGGTTCCCATGGTGGTGCCAGCTTCCAGTGGGTCTCCCATCACCACCTTCTCTAAAACCTCATCAATCAATCTTCTCACGAACTCCTCCTTGCGGGAATTGTGAATGATAAATCTCTTAGACCCGCTGCAGCACTGGCCCGCATTCCTGGTCCGATCCACTGCCTCCCGCACGGCCAAATCCATGTCCGCATCTTCCAGTACGATAAATGGGTCATTTCCTCCCAGTTCAAATTTATAATCCGTCAGATATTTGGCAGCCGTCTTTGCAATACTAAGTCCTGCCTGGACACTGCCTGTCATATTCACCTGAGCAATTCTACTGTCATCCACCAGCCAGTCTCCCACCTTTGAGCCGCTGCCTGTGACGCACTGGCATGCATCAGTCGGCACTCCTGCTTTTGCCAAAAGCTTGCAGACCGTCATGACAGACAGAGGATTGACGCTGGCTGGCTTCGTGATAATAGAATTTCCTGCCATCAGCGCCGGACCTGATTTATAAGCCCACAGAGCCAAAGGGAAATTAAAGGGTATGATACATACGATCACTCCCCGGGGCTCATAGACTGTCACCTGCAAATCCGTGTCATAGCCTGGCTGTGTTCCCCTAGGCATAGTCTTTCCATAGTGATGCTTCATCACCTCTATCGACCCTTCGAAAATATAACAAAGCTCGTCTACCTCTCCGTAGGAATCCCCAATGGGTTTTCCGGTCTCCATGGTCAACAGTCTCGCCAAGTCCTCTCTCTTCTCTTTGACGAGACCGACAAATTTTTTGAGTACCTCCGATTTTTCCCGGATATTCTTTTGATTCCAGGTTTTTTGCCCTTCCACAGCCCAGGTGATGCACTCGGTTACATCCTCCCGTGTGGCCGCCGGAACCGTATCCAGCAATTTTCCATTATATGGATTGACAACCTCAATCACTGCGCTGTCCCTGGAATCTCTCTCTTCCCCATGAATAAACATTTTCATCTTTCAGTCCCGCCTTTCTATCTCAAAAATTCACTGTTCAGTTCCAAGCCCAATCCCGGCTTATCCGGTATCGTCAAAATCCCTTCTTCCGGTACTGGAGCGTCTTTAAAGACCATGGCCGTGATATCCTCAAACAAAAACAATCTCTCCAAAAATGCTCCATTGGCAGCAGCGCTCACCAAATGCATGTGAATATGCTCCATCGCATGAGGAGCAAAAGCCAGATTCCACGCCTGTGACAGTGCAATCACCTTCAGCATCTCCGTGATGCCGCCGCACCTGGTCACATCCATCTGAAGATAATCCACGGCTTCACCTAAGATCAGGTCTCTCGCTCCATACCGTGTGTACTCATGCTCCCCGGTTCCCAGCGGAATATCGGTTCCCTGGCGGAACCTGCGCAGCCCCGGTATATCATCTGCAAATACCGGTTCCTCAAAAAACAAAATGTCGTACTCTCGAATTTCATTAGCCAGCCGCACCGCATCCCCACTGTGAAAGGCATTATTGGCATCTACCATGAAGCCGATATCCGGTCCAATCGCCTCTCTAACCTTCCGGCACCTTTGGGCATCTCTTCGGATATTCCTTCCACCCTCAACGCCCACCTTCAACTTAATCATCTTATAACCGCGTCTTACCATCTCCAAGGCCTCTGCCACCAAGGCATCATCGTCATAGGAGGTCCAGCCGCCGCTGGCATAAACCGGCACTTTCTTTTTATTTCCTCCAAGCAGGCGATACAGCGGTAAATCCATAATTTTTCCTTTTAAATCCCACAGAGCAATATCCACGGCACTCAGCGCGCAAAAGGACAGCCCCTTTCGTCCTACTCCTCTGGCATAGTGAAACAGCTCTTCCCAGATCTCTTCTGTCTCAAAGGGGTCCCGGCCAATCAGCTTTGGACCATAGTACCTTTCAATCATCTCCTTAATCGCCTCACCCCCTACTTCATGGTAGGTGACACCGATTCCCGTCAGCCCCTGGTCTGTGTTCACCCGAATAACACACATTCCCACAGTCTCTACTTTTCTGGTAGCGTCCTGAAATCCGGTCTGTACTGGTGATGCTATCAAATCTGCTCTGACTTCCCTTATCACATGTCTTATCATCTCAGACCACCTCTCACATCTTCTAAATTGTTTTCATTATAACGGGAAGTCCTCAAAAAACAGATGTGTCTAAATTACTTTTCCTTTCAATTTTATGACTCTTTGGGCAGTGCCTCTCTTTCCTGTGTCTTCCTTCAGAAGCTTTTCCTTGTAGCCAGGTTTTCTCTGTGTTAAAATAAAGGCACTTCTATTCGGCGGTTCCGCCGCAGATTTTTCTTACTGTTTTTCTAAAATTCTATTTCAATAAAAGAAAGGTCCAAAACCTGCTTCTTTTATCCTTTACATCCCCAAACCCTCGTTCTATAATGAAAGGAGAATCCTATGAAACCATTGAAACAATTAAAAGACTTGACTCTGTTAGACCGTTTCCTCTTTTCAGAGGTTATGGAGAATCCCAAATATCTCGAGACAATCCTGGAGATTATTCTGGGGCGGGATGTCCTGCTCCGCTGCCTTCCCCAAACCGAAAAGGAACAGAGACGTTCTCCTCTGTACCGCCATATCCGCCTGGATGTCTGGGGTCAGGACCTGGAAGGGACCGTCTACGACGTGGAAGTCAAAAGCAAAACACCTTCAATCTTTGTAAGAGAAGCCGCTACTACCAAGGACTGATCGACAGCAAGCTCCTGGAACCGGGGCAGGTGGACTTCAACGCGCTGGGCGACACCTACATTATCATCATCGCTCCCTTTGATCTATTTGGGGAAGGGCGGTATCAGTATACCTTCGAGATGCGCTGCAAGGAAAATCCGGAAATTTCCCTGGAAGACGGCGCCGTGCGGATTTTCCTGAACACCCGCAGCCAGAATCCTCAGGACGTAAGCCCGGAGCTGATGGAACTGCTCTCCTTTATCGAGCACACGAACCAAACTCCCGCAGATGGGACAGCCCAAAGGTCCGGGAACTTCAGCGGCAGGTATCACAGATCAAGTCCAGTGAAGAAATCGGGGTGAAATTCATGCAGGCTTGGGAAGAATGTGAGTTGGATAAAAAAGAAGCCCGGGAAGAGGGACGTCTGCTCGGACAGGAAGAAGGCAAATTTCTCCTCTTAAAAAATCAAATCCAAAAAAAGCTCCAAAAGGGCCTCTCCCCAGAGGAGATTGCCAAGGCTTTGGAGAAAGAGCTCTCCACCATTTTAGCTTTGATAAAAGAACTCTGATTGTGTCCGCTGCCCGGCAAAAGGCACTGTGTGCCGGCAACGTGCGTCTGGCACAGCCCGCAGCGGAGTGAGGACCTGCTCCCGCAGGCCTGACAGCCATTTGTGGGCTTATCGTGTAAACAAAAAGGAGCCGAAGAGGCGGCCCGTGTACCCTCCTCAAAAATAGGGATGAATGTGCAGGGCTGAATGCTCTTTGGTTCCTTTTTTGTGTCCGGCCAGGGGGCAGCCCCTTCTGGCTGTCTTACTTTCATTTGCGTGGTTTTCTTTTCTCTAACGGTTCCTCTTCCAATGTCTGCCGTACAGGATGGCTGCTCCTAATCCCGTGGATAGAGCTAACAGGGCTGCCAGACCATCTTATCGTTTCTCAACTCCTCCCAGTACCGTGTGCTTCTAATTTTGGGGAAAGTCTCTGACTTACAGAAATGTAAGAAACCTCTTTGAAATGTAAGATAAATCGATGGATACTTTCTCTTGCTTTTTTTATAATGTCTGCTGTGAAAACAAATCAAAATTGGAGGTTTTTCAATGAACACGATTGCACTGCAAAAGAATCAGACTGCTGGCAAAAAATGGGGATTCTCTTCCTGCTCCCTGAAAATACTGGCACTGTTTCTCATGACTCTGGATCACATCTATGTTTATCTGGGAGACGCCCTTTTATCCGCCCCTCACATCTTTACTCTGCTTGGCCGAATCTCCGCTCCTCTTTTTCTATTCGTCATGGCGGAAGGATTTTCCCATACGCACAATAGACTGTCGTATTTAAAAAGACTCTATATCGCCTCGGTTCTTATGTCCATCGGCAACCTTCTGATAAATACCTATCTCCCGCATCCCAAGGGAGCCATGGTTATCAACGGTATGTTTGCGACTCTGTTTGTGACAGGTCTCTACATATGGGGAATTGAATTGTTAGCGGCCAGTATCCGGCAGAAAAAATGGAAAAAAGCCCTCCTGCCCATGACAATGCTCTTGATGCCAGTATGTTCTGGGATAGCTGTCCTAGAAATTATGAGCAGTCCGCTTTCCCAATCATTGCCATCTATACTACAGCTTCTACTTATTCTGGCTCCCTCGCCTATTTTTGTGGAAGGTTCTGTTTGCTGGGTAATATTAGGAATAGGATTTTATTTTTTCCGAAACCATAAAGTACGACTATCTCTTTTCTATATACTGGTTTCAGCGCTTTTCCTTCTTTCGGCGGCCAGCGAAGGAATGACCTATGAAAACCTGTTTATTCTCAACGATCAATGGTTTATGATTCTCTCCCTGCCGTTTATGCTCCTGTACAATGGAACGCGGGGGAAAAAGCTGAAATATTTCTTCTATGTGTACTATCCTCTGCATGTGTATCTGCTGGTTATCCTCGCCAGAGTCCTGGCATAATCTTTGATCTCACATTTCGGATAGCATCGCGGAAGTAAGATTATGTAGATATCCATGCCAGAATTACTGTCCTGTACAATTCCATGTCCCGCACATGCAAAGAGACGCCGCGGCCTCACCGCTGCAGCGTCTCTTCACATGAACATTCCTTAATGTCCGCACTTCTTTTACTTCTATAACCTCTCCAAATCCACCCGGTTCAATTCCTCGGTATCCGACACGACTTTTTCCGCCTCTCCCAATATCCTCTCATCTCCGATGCCGATACACTTCATGCCTCCGGCATGAGCCGCCTGGACGCCTGCCTGAGCGTCTTCCACCACAATACATTCCTCACAGGGAACGCCCAAAAGCTGCGCCGCTTTCACGAAGACCTCCGGGTCCGGTTTTGGCCGTTCCACCAGATTTCCATCCACAATCACATCGAATTTGGAATCCAAGCCCAGCTTTTCTAAGATCATCCGTCCGCTTTTGCTGGCTGACCCCAGAGCTGTCTGATATCCCTTATTCTTTAATTTTTCCAGAAACTCCGGGATGCCCGGCAAAATCTCCGACCCGTCGATGGATTCAATCATCTCCAGATAATAGCGGTTCTTCCGGTCCGCCAGCTTTTGCTTCTCTTCTTCAGAATATCCGGTGATACCGCCCACTTCCAGTACAATGTTCAAGGACTCCATCCGGCTTACGCCCTTTAACCTCTCATTATGACTGATATCAAAATCAAACCCCAGCTCCTTTGCCAGCTTCTTCCAGCCCAGATAGTGATACTTCGCCGTGTTGACGACCACTCCGTCCAAATCAAAAATTACTGCTCTCATACTACTTCTTTCTGCCTCTCCATTTCTAAACTGATAACCGCTTTCAGGCTGTCCTTAAAAAGATACTCCTGCTCTCCTGCCTTCACACGCAACGGGCAAGACAAAGGTTCTTCCGTGTGCAGTTCCACTGTTTTGTTTGTGACTTTAAATCGGATGTCCTGGCCTGCCACCGTCAGTTGGAACTCCATGGACTGCCATCTGTCCGGAATGTGGGGCTGTATGTACAAGACATCTCCTTCATAATGTACTCCCGCAAATCCGAAGATCAGGCAGTTCCAGATACCACCCAGGGATGCTGAGTGAATTCCATCCGTACTGTCATATGGATTGTCATCCAGATCGACTACCAAACATTTGTCAAAAAATTCCTCCGCCAAATCCATTGCCCCGATCACCGCACAAGCCTGTGCATGGGCACAGTAGCTCAGTGAAGAATCATGAATTGTCCTCTTCTCATAGAACAGGACATTTTTTCTCACATACTCTTCTCCGACAAGATGGGGAAACAGATTCAGCAGCATCACCACATCTGCCTGCTTCAGAACCTGCATATTGACGATCTCATCTCTGGAATAATCCAACAGTACTGCCTGCTTAATCTGTGACTTTTTATACTTCTCAATATTTTCTAGACAAGGCTTTGACAGGAACGTATCATCCTGGGGAATAATTCCATCCTCCCCAGGAGAAGGTAGATAGATATTCTTTAAAAAACTCTCCCAGTCTCTCATCCTTCTTTGAAGCTGAAATTTCCTATCCATGGACATATACAACCTTGGATTTTGCTTTTTTAAGTCCTCAGCATAGGCATATGCTATCTTGACACAATAGGCCGCCATATAGTTGGTATACGCATTGTTGTCAATGTGTTCCGTATACTCGTCCGGGCCAATCACATCATAAATTCCAAACTTCTCCTTCTTTTCATCCCATCTAGCACAGGTCGCCCAGAACTGCGCCGCCTCAAAAGCCATCTCATAACCATATTGATTCATGAACTCCTGGTCCTTTGTCGCCTCATAGTACTGATTCAGCGCATAGACGATATCCGCGGTCACATGATACTCCTTGATTCCTGACCAGACCTTGTTGGCCTTACCCGTATAAATGTTTAAAGCAGCATACAGCGGCGTCTCTTCTTCTCCGGTCTTGGCTGCCTCCCACGGAAACATCGCTCCGGCAAAACCGTAGTCTCTGGCCTTCTTTCTGGCCCCTTCCAGCCCCAAGTAACGAAATTTCAAAAGATTTCTGGCAGTCTCGGGATAGGTATACAGCAAAGAGGGGAAAAGAAAGATCTCAGTGTCCCAAAATACATGTCCTTTATATCCTTCACCGGTCAGTCCTTTTGCCGCAATACTGCTCTTGTCGGTGTGCCATGGTGTCATACCTTGAATGTGGTACTGGGCAAAACGAATCGCTGCTTCTTCCTCCTGACTGATTCCTTCTATCTTTAACCCGGAACGGCTCCAAAAGTCCCGCATCACTCTCTCATGCTTCTGAAACAGAATGTCATAGCCGGATTTTGATGCATTGGCGAGAATATTCTCTCTCTCCTTCTGCTTCTCCTCATCCTCCATCTGGTTCATATATGTAATTTTTTCAAACACTGCTTCTGTTTTTCTATCCACGGCCACGGTCAAAGATTCATAGATTCCCCTTCGACACAGCTTAAAGTCTTTCGTCCTCAACGTTCCGCTCTTCACACTACACTGTGTGAGAACTGTGACAGAATTGTCCTTCAGCTCTCCTCTCATTTCCATCCTCTCTCTGTCGTACACACGACAGTCCACCTTATTGAAATGAGATACTCCGCTGTTAGTTTCCTGTCCATTGATTCCCGTCTTTAAGCGAATCTCTCCTGCCTTCTCATCCAAAAAGCTGACTTTAAAGTCCTGGACAAAAAGGTGTCTGTCATCCCTGGACGCAAAACGCCGGTTCTGGATCTGAATCAGTCTTCCTAAGCTTAACCGAAACTGATAGTTAATCTGTAGCTCTCCTGTCATAAGATCCAATTTTCTCTCGCATGAAACCAATTCTGTCCGGTCCGGACAGATCTCCTCCCCGTTGACAATCAATCCCATCCAGGTGACATCCGGACAATTTACAAGCTCCGTGACCTCGTCTTCATAAGCCCTGTTAAATGCTCCGCTTAAAAACATTCCCCTGTTTTCATTGACCAGGGACAGCGGATGAGCCGCACGGACTCCCATATACCCATTGCACTGAGCAAACACAGACTCTGTCTTCAATTCAAAATCTGGTGAAAAACCAGACTCCTTTAGCCACAATCTGCCTTCCTGTCTATCTGTCTCATAATGAATCATAAAGCTTTCTCCAATCCTCGTTCAAAGCGGACCTGCCGCTTCAACCACTTAATTTCCCCGCCTCACGGTGCGACTGTCAAATCCCTTCCCGAGACATGACCGGCTCTCCGCTCTCGGCCGACTGATACAGCATGCAGATCAGTTCTTGAATATACGTCCCCTGCCTGGCAGTCACCAACAGCGATTCCTCTCCCAGACAAGCCTTCACAAAGTTTCTGTCCAAATCTAAATGCCAGTCCCTCATTTCCATAAACGGGTAATCCTTGTCATAAAGCTGTCCATTCTCCTCACCAAACACTCTCAGTGGAAAGAGATCCGCTCCTTGACAAGACCCATAGAGTTTCACGCTGCGGACATCCTTTTCCGCCCTATTTATCGCAAAGGAGGTCTGTAGGTTGAGACTGGTTCCATCTGCAAACCGTACAAAACCAAACAGGCTATCCTCCACAGTAAAACGCTCCGTATCCCAGCTTCCCATCAGTCCTGCTTTGGAACTTTTTCCTAACCGGTCACTGTAGGTAGCACAGACATAAGAAACCTTGGGATATCCCATCAAATAAAGTGCACTGTCCAGCATATGCGCGCCGATGTCAATCAGTGGCCCTCCACCTTGAATTTCCTTATTGGTAAAGCTCCCCCAACCTGGTATTCCCCTCCTTCTGTGCCACTGCACATCCGCATGATAGATCTCTCCCATCTGCCCGCTCTCAATCGCCTTTTTCAAAAAAGCCACCTGTTCACTGGCACGAAAATGAAAACCGTAGGACAGAAAAAGATTTTTCTCTTTCGCCTTTTCTTCCATATTCCTGGCTTCCTGTGCAGTGATCGCCGGAGGTTTCTCACAGAATACATGGCAGCCTGCTTCCAGCGCATCCATGGTGATAGAAGAATGAAACTTGTTCGGCACACAGACTGTCACTGCGTCTGGCCTGCACTCCTCTAACATCTTCTTGTGAGAGTCATAGTAATTTTCGATCTGAAATTTTTCCGCCACAGACTTGGCCGCCTCCAGGCGCGTGTCACTAATTCCCACTATCTTTACTTCCTCCATAGACTGATAGTTGGGAATATGTGTGACCTGTGCAATCTGCCCTGAGCCGATAATGGCCATTTTCAATTTTTCCATAATCTTCTCCTCTGTCATAGCACAGCGGGATGCCGCAAAAGGACTCTGCACCTCCTGCAAAAAATCTCTTTCACCGCATCCCGCTTATTTTCGATTTACATAAACTGTTTCATAAAATCTACAGATTCCTGATATACCTTTAAGGGGTCCTCCCCACGGATTCTGCCCTCATTTACCACAGGCCCTTCATATCCGATCTCTTTGAGAGTCTTCATGTGTCTCGCCCAGTCGATAGAACCGGTTCCCGGCTGATAACGATGGTTTTCCGCAATGTGAATATGTCCGATATAATCCTTATACTTTCTCAGCGATTCAGAGATATCGTCCTCCTCAATGGCCATGTGATAGAAGTCTGCGGTAATCTTCACCCGCTTAAAACCGCCTTTGTCGATGATGCCGACCGCATCTTCCAGCGTATTTAGCATGTGATCCTGGTATCTGTTCAAAGGCTCCAGATAGATATAGGTTCCTGTCTCTTCCGCTACTTTTTCCAATTCTGTCAGAGAATCCAGGATTGCTTTTACATCTCCCTCATGGCTTCTTGGAGATACCATCGGCGGCAGACGGAAGGTAAACATTCCCCAGGCCGCAGGAACCACGACTCCAGTACCTCCGACTTTCTTAACCGCTCTGAGAATCTCTTTCAAATCCTCCACACCGTTTAAGCGTCTTTCCTCGATAAAATCTCCAATCCATCCGCGGTATCCATTGCAGGCTGTCAACACTGGAACGCCAGTCTTTTCGACAGCCTCTTTTACCTTGTCCACGTTTTCTACCAGCAGTTTTCCGTCGATCTCAAAGCTCTGAAAACCCATGGATTTCACAAATTCCAACTTTTCCAGTATATCTTCCGGGAAAAAATCTTTATCCTGAGTTCCTAATAACATGTCATTCCCTCCCTGTAAAATCTACGCCCATCTTAATGCTCTCCTCCGGGTGTCTGTCCACATACTCGCAAAAGCCTTCCGCACATTTCTCAAAAGGCACAACCGGTTCGATGATATCTTCACAGTTCAGATATCCGTTCATCAGCAGTTCCCAGCAGACATCCTCAATCCGATGTCTATCCCAGCGAGGATACTCCGGATTCGGCTCACTGCAGGCACGGGAGAAAATAATTTTTCCATAGTTGAAATGCGCCTCCTGTCCCAGCCACAACCCTTCTGGAAACGGTTTTGCAAAGGCCACATAGGCGATGGTTCCGTTATAAGCCAGTCCTTTCAACGCAGACTGAAGCGCATGTACATTGCCACTGGTCTCTATAATCACATCTGCACCCTTCTTATCTGTCAGGCGTTTAATCTCTAATCCTGCGTCACAAGCTGTAGAGTCCAGAACATAATGCGCACCCGTCTTCGTAGCAATCGTTCTTCTCTTCTCAATCGGGTCAATACCGATCACCGTGGTAGCTCCAATTTTCACCGCAAACTGAAGCGCAATCAGACCGATTGCTCCAAGGCCAATCACAACAACCCTATCGCCAGGTCTTACATCGGCGTCACGGATTCCACTGAGCGCGAACTGCGCTGGGTCATAGCAAACTGCATTTTTTGCGGAGGCTGTCTTGCTCATCTTGCGCAGTTTATAATTGTCCACAGCATTGACAATCTGAGTCTCTTTGATCGGTCCATAGGAGCAGACACGATCTCCAATCTCATACTCTGTCACATCGCTGCCTTTCTCAACAATTGTCCCCACAAACATATTTCCCAGGGGCAGATCACCGAACTCAATTCCCCTCGGCTCGTCCGCTCCTCTCTGAGCGAATACTCTCCACTCCTCATCAAATTTTCCGTCGATAAATGGTGTGGTTCCTCTGAAATCCGCCAGCTCCGTTCCGTGCTTTGGAGCTGCAAATTCTACTTTGACTTTTACCTCGTTGCTCTTAATTTCTCTGTCCTCATAGTCTTTCAATTCTGCGACTCTTGGGGCTGTTGCTACTAACTTTTTCATGAAAAATCTCTCCTTTTTATCTTTTAGCCTTTCACGCCACCGTCAGTACTTCCACTTCTAATCAGATGCTGGCTAATGCCATACATGATAACTACTGGAAGGGAAGTAACCAAAGATGCAGCCATCATGCGTCCCCAGATATAATCCGGCGTGTTAAACAGTGAGTTCAATCCGATCGGAATCGTCATCAAATCCGGCGAATCTATGAAAATCGACGCAAACAACACATCGTTCCATGCAATCATAAACGCATAGACAAAGACGGAGATAATTCCTGAGATGGAAAGAGGAACTACAATGCGGAAAATAATCCCCATCCTGCTCAGTCCGTCTACTCGCCCCGCCTCTTCCAGCTCGGCTGGAATTGTGTCAAAATAACTGCGAGTCATATAGATGGCCGTTGGTAGGGTTTGGACAATCATACAAATGATAACCGCCTCCCTGCTGTTGCTCAGTCCAATAGCTGAAAGCATCTTAAACAAAGGTACAATCAGCAGAATACCGGAAAACATATACACCAGGAAAAACAGCTCGCTCACCCCACTCTTACCCTTGAATTTCAGTCTGGACAGGGCATAGCCTCCTAAAATTCCCAAAAGTACCGCGACCACAGAAGTCGTCAGCGCAATATATAAACTGTTCTTAAAGTACTTCAAAAATGGGAAAATATTGGCATTAAATATATCCACAAAATGCTCTAGCGTCCACTCGTGCGGTATAATCGTCGGCGGATATCCAATTGTCTCAGAAGTCGCCTTCAGGGAGATGCTGAGCATGATGATAAATGGAAATAATAATACGAGCACTAGAAGAATCACTCGGAGATAGAACCAGGCTTCTTTTATTGTCTTTTTCTTATTAATCCTCTTCAACCCTCAGCACCTTCCTTCTTATCAGCATAATCAACGCAAAGATAAATACAAACAATATAATAGAAATTGCCGCTGCTTTTCCAAAATCATGTGTCGCAAAGGCCATATCGTACAAATATACGCCCAGAACATCCACCTGCTTCGTCAGCAGATACACCTCGGTGTAAATGTAGAACACCCAGATCGTCCTAAGGCTTACAACCGTCACCAGAGTAGGCTTGATCGCAGGGTATGTGATCGCCTTGAACTTTTCCCAGGAGCTTGCCCCGTCGATGTCCGCAGCCTCGTATAAGCTGTTGTCCATAGACTGGAGAATCGCGTTAAAAGAGATATATGCGTACGGAAAGAATTTCCAAATAGCGAAAATACTAACCAGAATAAACGCGAATGTCGGCTGGTCAAACCACAGCGGAGCCTCATCGGTAAGCTTCAGAAGATCCACAACCACATAGTTCATGATTCCGTAGATGTTGTTGAACATATAGCGCCATGTAAAAATCAAACACACAGCCGGAACAACATAGGACAATATAATAATCGAGTTTACAATTTTTTTACCGAAAAATTTTCTGTTTAAAAAGACTGCTAAAAGCAGACCTAAGACCGTACTAATCACTGTGACAATCACTGTAAACAGCAGGGTTATCAATACGGAATGGTAAAACGAAGCGTCCGTAAAGACGTCCACAAAATTTTGTACCCCTACAAATGTCGACGGCAGATTTGGATTCAGTGGTACGTCCTGAAAACTGATGACGACATTATATACAAGCGGATAACCTATCAAAAGGACCAGCAGAATTAAACTGGGAGACAATAGCGCATATGCAAACTTTGTGCTGCTTCCGCCTAATTTCCTTGTTTTTGATTTCATCCTCATCTTCCTTTTCACACCGCGGAAGAGGCTGGGCCTCCCCCGCGGCTATTTCTTATTTCAGCAATCCTTCTACTGAAGTCTGAGCAGTTTCAAGTTCTGTGTCGACGTCCGCGTTCTGAACAACCACGTTGTTAATCATCTTGCTGATCGCGCCGGTGTTGGTCACATCACCCATCTCGGTGAAGTTCTTTCCATCCACAACGCCAAACAACTGAAGATTGTCCACTGCATTGGCAATGGAATCATTCAGATGGACAAATGCCTGTCTTTCTTCCAGATCTGTGTATTCTGGCATCTCATCCACAGATTTCAATACCGGCTGAATTCCACCAGGAGCCATGTTCAACCAATTTACATTGTTTTCATCCTCCAGCATGAAGCTCACAAATTTCTTAGCAGCTTCTGTCTTCTCTGCATCCGCGCCCGCTGAGATTCCCAGAACAGTGATGCATCCATAAGCGGCCTCCGATTTCTTATTTGGCAGCACCAGTTCCAAATCCTCGGCAAATCCTGCTTCCTCTACATTTCCAAGAATATAAGTGGAGTACATGGCCATCGGAGCATTCTTACCTACAAACGCGTCATTGACATCCGCAACCTCTGTGGAACCTGGCATAGAATAAGCAGCCAGCTCTTTGTAATATTCCAGCGCTTCTTTCATCTCTGGGGTATTTACTGTGACATTTTTGTCACCGTCAAAAATATTTGCCCCATTGGACAGTGCAAACTGTGAGAATACCTGCTCGGTGAACGCGCTGTCAGAAGTCGGAAGAGCAATTCCATACATTCTGTTATCTGGGTCATAGAAAGCCTTTGCCACATTCAGTACGTCATCCCAAGTTTTTGGAACTTCCAATCCTTTCTCATCCAGCATCGCCTTGTTCACCCAAATACCCTGTACCCAGCTGCTGATCGGCACGCCTACATAACTCTCTCCGTCCTCGGTCTTGGTCACAGACAGAGCTCCTTCATAAAAGGCATCCTCGCCTTTGCCCTCGATGACCTCTTTTACAGCATCCACATCCGTAAACTGGTTCGCTACGCTGGTCTTCGCCTGGTCCTGGCTGTATTCAATGATATCCGCCAGCTCCCCGCTGCCACCCTGGGCTGTAATCTTAGAGTCATAGTCATCCTCATTAACAGGAATGGACTCTACCACAATATCCGGGTTCTTTGCCTCAAAGTCGTCAATGATTGCCTGTACGGCGTCCTGACGTTCCTGCTCCACCTGCTGATGCATGAATTGAATATGCACCTTTCCGTCTTCAGACTTTGTTTCTTCTTTTTTGCCGCATCCTGATACCACCATAGTAGTCATTGCCGCAATCAGTACCGCAAATACCAATTTTCTTTTCATGGTTTTCTCTCCTTTTTTGTTTTTTATTATGAACAGGTTTCTCTCTCTTCCTGTTACAAACTGGCTGTTTTTATCCACGCACATTCCCATGGATTCAAGTTTAGAACTCCATCTATCTTATTTTCGCTTAACAAGTCTATTCCCTTTAACTCAGAAGACACAATTTGTTGCGTCTTACCTGACACATTGACTGCTACCAATACTTTCGAGCCTGTCTGTCCGTTTTCCCGGACAAAGGTCAGAACTTCTGGCTTCCACTGGAAAACCTGCTGACTGGACAGCGGCGAGAAAGCACTCTCCTCTCTTCGAATCTCCAGCCTTCTTATCATCTCCTCAAAAATCTTGCGGCGGTTCGAATCGCCAAGGAGCTGCTCTCTGATGTAGGTAAATTCTAGCTTCTCCCGGTTAATTCTCCTGGGAATCCCAGAAGTCGTCTTCCCATAATAATCATTCCTAGAACCCAACAAACTATGTATATAAATTCCAGGCACCCCCTGCAAAGACAGCAAAATCGTCTCAGCCGCCAAGAATTTGGCGATTCTCTCATGATCTGAGGCATCCGGCCCGGCCAGCGCATCCTGATAATTAATATTAAGCTCGTAAGGGCTCCTCGTCCCATCTCCGTTGTCCTTGTAGGATACCTCGCCACCATTTTTCAAGGCTGTATCCACCAAAAGCTGTAGCTCTTCTTTGCTCAGGAGCCCTTCCACCGGTCTTACTCCAATTCCATCATGGGAACTCAAAAAATTAAAATAAGTTACTTTATCACTGGGTAGCTGAAGAGTCTTCATCCAATCTGACAAAGTCTTTGCGCTCCCTGTAATCAACGAATACATTACCAAGGGCGGAAGAGGGAATTGATATACCAAATCCGCCTCATCCCCATCTGTTCCAAAGTAACTGATGTTATCTTCGTGAGGAACATTTGTCTCTGTGATAATCCGTGTCTTTGGTGAGTACACTCTGAAAATGTCTTTTATCAACTTGATAATCTCATGGGTCTGGGGAAGATGCATACATGTCGTTCCCAGTTCTTTCCACATGAACCCAACTGCGTCTAGTCTAATGTACCTTGCGCCTTTTTGTGCATACATCAGCAGCAAATCAGCGATCTGTGCCAAAAGTTCTGGACATCCATAGTTCAGATCAATCTGGTCTTCACTGAAAGTCGTCCAGACGTGCTTCACACCTTCACTGGTCTCAAATTCTGTGAGAAGAGGCAGAGCCCTCGGCCTGGTCACTGCACTGTAATCCGCCTTGGGGTCACAGGTGATGAAATAGTCCCTGTAAGGACTCTCCCCCTTTAAGTATCCCTGGAACCAATCACTGCTCTTGGATATATGGTTAATCACAGCGTCAAACATCAATCCATACTCCGCTGATAGATTTTCCACATCCTCCCAGGAACCCAGTTCCGGATTAATCTGCCTGTAATCCGTCACCGAAAAGCCGTCATCTGAAGTGTACGGATACATCGGCAGCAAGTGCACATTTCCAATGGAATCTCTCACAAACTCCTTCAGGAATTTGCTTAACACCCTCAAACCACATTCGGCGCCATCCACGATCGTATCCCCATAAGTAATCAAAATACTGTCTCTCTCCGAAAAAACTTCTCCGCCGCTGGAATCTTCCTCGTAAACACTTAATTTCTCACTCAACAGCCGAAAAGCCTTTTCTTCTTTCTGGGAATCCGCGTAGATAGCTCTCAATCTTTCTTTGACTTTAGTTGCTAATTCTTTTTTCATCTTTCATTTTACCGAATTGACAACGTTGTCAATTCGAAGAAAAATCCTCCTTCTTTTTATTCTATTTTTCACTCTATATGACAACGTTGTCAATTATTGAAGTAAAAAAGAATCCTGCTTGCAGGATTCTCCGCCTGCGGCGGGGCTCAAAACGCCATATTCCACTCCGACACAGCCCGATCCACGCGAAGTGTTTATGTCATAGATAAGGCTTCCTTCCCTATCCACTGCGATACCACAGCCACTTACCGGGCTTATCACTTAGGAAAGAAAGCCATCACGTGGACTTTCTTTCGATCACTTTACATGGAAATCTTAAAGACCTGCTGTCCTCAACATCCGCATTCTCTATCTTGTCTATCACATAGTCGATACAGCACTTTGCCAGAATCTCGAAGTCCTGTTCTATTGTTGAAATCGGCGGATAATAATACTCACCCAAGGTAATTTTGTCTATTCCCAACACTGCCACATCCTCAGGAATCCTCAGCCCCTGTTCATATATTCCCCGATAGACTCCCAGAGCTCTCTCATCACCGGACACAAAAAACGCTTCAATATCATTCTCTTCTTTGAGTACCTCTTTGGCTTTCTCGTAGGCTTTCTTAACGGTGTCTACACCTTTAAAAACACAGTACTGCCTTCCGTATTTTTGCATAGCCGACTCGAAACCTTCAATACGGTGCTTCGTGGAGAGAAATTTTTCCTCGCCGATAAAAAACGCAATTTTTTGAAATCCCTTCTCGGCTAGATAGCAGCCTCCCTTGTAGCCCACATCGAAATTGTCGAGACTGACAGAGGGAATCTCCTCATTCTCCGGCTCCCCAAACACTACATAGGGAATTCCATGTTTCTCAAAATAATCCACTCTGGCATCCTGTAGTATGTTCTCCAGAAGAATGGCTCCATCTGCTATACCGCTGGCGATCAGATAAAATCCGTCTGTCTCATCTTCCTCAAAACGTCCGCTGTTAGAAGGCGAGAGCACAATTTTCATCGAACGTTTTTTTGCGTAGGTAAACAGATGCTTCAGCATCATATCGTGCCAAATACTCAGATGCTCCTCATGATGCCGCTCCGCGAAAACTACGATGATGTTTGTACGATTGCCTTTTAGTCCCCGGGCCAGCATATTGACCTGGTATCCCTGCTCTTTAATCGTACTCATCACTCTCTCCCGCATTTCGTCGCTCACATTGGGATTATTATTCAAGACTCGGGAAACAGATTTAATGGATACACCACAGGCCTCTGCGATGTCTGCCATTTTCACATTTCTCATAAATCCCCCTCCTTTGTCCTACGTTGTCATTATAAGCTTTCTCATTCCAGACTGCAAGACTTTTTCTTCTTTTCAGCAAAATGCTCAAAACTATCCCCTGCATTTTAGATACTTTTTCAGGCAAAGTAAGTAAACCCTTCCGCTTCCCCTCGATTTTGAGGGAAAGACTTTCTTTGCGCACCCCCTCTCACGAGACTGTGATTTTTCGGCAACTCATGTGGCTTCCTTTTTGTACGGAAAGCCCGATTCCTCCTGTGAGGTACGGGTTCTTCTCATCCTGAGTCTTTAACGTCACCTCACCATCTATGTCCGCCAATATATGGTTTTCTTCCACACAAACCGTAATTTCATATTCCTTACCACAGTGCCAGTCGAAATCTGTCTCTGCCAGTATCCGGTATCCGTTCTCATTTTTCAGAATTCCGACTCTGTGGTCCGGGAGTAATCCTACTGCATAGGAACGTATCGCCCCCTGGACTCTCACATTTACCCCGTGATGTTCTCCAACCATCGGTGTCACACTGAATTTTGCCCGATAATTTTTCCAATCATGTCCTCCTGTGTAGGTCTCCCCAAAATCTGAACAAGACAGATGCAGACATCCTTTTTCCAAATAGGTAATTCCCTTTAATCTCGTAAACTGACTAATCTCTCTGTGCAGCGCTGTCCAAAGTTCCACACGTTCTTTTTCAAACTCGATTTCATAGTCCGCCTTACCTGTCACATAGAAATCGTCAATCATCCCCACAAAGCTGCGGGCTATATTGTGATTCCCCTCAACGTGAAAACAAAAACCAACCTCGTCAATCAGCGCACCTGAGAGAGCTGGAATCTGAAAACAAAGCTCTGTCCAATTCCCCGGCTCTAGTTTTGCACTCTCTCCTTGATAAATCCTGCCTGTGCGCATGTCTCTGGCATAGAGACTCACCTGCGCATGTTCCCCATACTCTGGAAGATAGGCGTTCCCGCGAACAGTTTGTCCTGGATACACCAACGGTGAAAAACTAGGGTCATATCTGCTGTCATAAAAGTCTTCCGGCGTGTAATAAGTCTTTTTGTACACATACACATTCTCACCTGCCAACACGGAAGCTGCGGAAATCTTCAAACTTCTTCTGCCTGTGTGGGCCGTCTCCTCGGTATTTTTCACCTGGCACACCCGATTCTTCTGTGCTCTCTCATCCAGACCTTCCACTCTCGTACGTATCGCGTGTGTAGAACCCGGAAATTCAAAATGGCAGCTCTCCGGTCGGTTTTCTGCGATGTCTCTCCATGGGGCAGGCATTTCTTCACCCGCAATTCTATAGGCCATTTTTGCCAAATAGAGCGCACCACTGGGAATATCTGTGATATTGAGAGAACCTACGACGCTGGAGCAGGCTAAAAAATCATGGATGGGTTCTCTCCATTTTCGGTAATCGATGCCTCCCAGTCCATTGCGCACACCCATGATTGTCGCAATATTTCCCACATTGCAGTCGGTATCCCATCCGCACATGTTACAGATATTCAAAGTGTCAGAAAAGTCTCCTTCCCCGTACAGCAAAGCCAAGACCATCACCGCAGCATTGGGAATGATATGGCAGTTGCCCGGATATCTGTCATAGCCAAAATTCTCTTTCACATACCGAAAACACTCTCTCCACCCTTCATTACCGTTGGCCTCGTAAAAGCCCATAACTGCGTTCACGACTCTGGCATACTCGCAATCCTTCGGAATATAAGATAAGCCTTTCTCTATGATCTTTCTCATATCTGCTTCCACAAAGGCCCAGCTAATGCAAACCGCCACAAAAATACCGCCATAAATACCATTTCCATCATGAGTTACACTGGCTGCAGCTGCCGCATACTGCGCCGCCAGATAAGGATTTCCGGGTGTGACCAGGCCCCAGGTATCTATAAAGATCTGCCCGCCGATCTGTTCAGCCATCATCTCTCCATTCTGTGAGATGCTTCCGCTTCTGGGCGCGGGAATTCCATTTTTCAAATTTAAATAGGCCGTATGCTCTGTCGCGACCCCATAACCGCCCCACCAAAAAAATCCATGCTCGAAAGGTGCATAATTGAGCAGCGCTTCCCCTACGTCCTGTGCAGTCAAATTTAGGATATGCCCGCTGTCCTCCAACGCCCTCACCAGAAAAATGGGCCCGTTGCTGTCATCGTCCGCAGCAAATTCATGATAATCCACCAGGTAGTCTGTTACCTCGCCAAAGATATTCCGTATTCTGTCATACGTCCATCCCTCCACGGGCGCTCCAAGGCGTATTCCCACAATTTTCGCCAGCCATCCCGCATAGATTTTTTCAATAAATTCTTCTCTCATGTCAGCCTCCTATTATGTCCTGTAAACTACGCAGCCAGTCCCACTTCAGCTCCCACATCCCCCTCAAGCTTTGAGAGGCGCGTCCCACTTTCCGCGCCGCCGCAACACCGCTTTGCGGTGATATTTCTCGTTGCAGCGTGCGCATCCGCAGCGGAGCGGAGCGTTTTCTGCTATAGGAAAAGATTTTCCTATAGCAGAAAACGGGACGATTTACTTTCGTCCCGTTATTATAGAATTATCGGTTTACACTGTCAATAAAATCTATGCTGCTTTTTATTTCCGATTAATCCCAAAAAGAATGTTTCTCTGATTCCCAGCTCAAAATTTTCCCTGTCTCTGCACTGATTTCGAATTCATATTCCACATTGTCATGTAGAATGTCTCCCTCATAGATAAGCCTTCCATCATCATAATCCGCCTTTATGCGCAATTCCTTCTCTGTCGCTCCAGAGACCTGAGCCAGAGCCGTCTTTGTGGCTTCCTCGATTGATACCTTCGCCTCCGCACTGCCATAAGGCTCCTGGAACTCTCTCTCGATCTCATAGTCCACCTTCAAAATCTCGCCGCTGTTTGCATCTATCTCATAGTCATATTCTTTATTGCCTGAATAGAATTCCACATCGTAGCTTAAAATTCCATCGTCATAGTCCAGCTTTACCCTGGACCTGTCGGTCTCCTTTTCCTTGAGGTCCGCATCCTCTCTGGCAATCTTTAAAACCTCGTCCTCTGTAAGCTTCGCTTTAAAATTGGCTTCGTATCCTGCTCTCTCTCCTTTTACCACAGCTGCACCTACTGCCAGACCACCTGCCATCGTGAAAATAGAAACTGCCGCTAAAACTCCTGTTAAAACTTTTAATCCTTTATTTTTCATAATCATTTACCTCCATGACTTATTTTTTCTTTGTTGAGGTTATTATAAAAAATGAAAATTAAAAGAAGATTAAAAAAGTATAGTTTTTCTAATTTTTTTCCTGCAAAAGAATCTCAAAGACAAATTTCGTGCCCTTTCCATACTCACTCTCTGCTGTGATTGTACCTCCATGGGCTTCTACAATCCATTTCACCATGGGCAGACCCAAACCGGAACTGGTCTCTTCCCTGGCGCTTCTCGAGGACTCCACCTGATAAAAGCGTTCCCAAATACGTGGCAAATGTTCCTCCGCGATTCCGATACCATTATCCTGCACAGATCCTCGCACTACTTCGCCTCTTTGTGAAAGTCCCACTTTTATCCAGCCACCATCCCGGCCATATACGATCGCATTCCCAATCAAGTTCATCCAGATTCTGATAAAAAGCGTCTCATCCGCCATGCCGTGTATTCCATCTTGAATCTCTGTCTCAATTCGTATCCCTCTGGCCTGAGCGAACTCCTGCTGCTCCTCAACCGCGATCTCTGTCAGTAATGTCAAATCCAGATACTCTTTATGGATTGTCTGCCTATTTTGATCTGCCCGGGATAAAAACAAAAGCTGAGAAATCATTCTGGCCATATTCTGAGCTTTTCTGCGAATCACCTCCACAGATTCCCTCTCCTCTTTCGAGAGCTCCGCATCTTCCAATAAATATTCACACTGAGAAAGAATGACCGTGACCGGAGTTCTAAGCTCATGGGAAGCGTCCGAAGTGAACTGCTTTTCTCTCTCAAACGCCGCTTCTAGCTTCTCGAGCATCCGATCAAAGGTCTGCGCCAATTCATGAATCTCATCCTTTCCCGACTCCAATCCAATACGCTTCGACAAATCCTCTTTCTCGTAGATCTCACGAGCAGTCGCCGTGATCTTTGCTACCGGCTTCAATGTCCGGTGTATAAAAAAATATCCCAGACATGCCAACAAAATTACCATGATGGGAAACAATATCATAGACAGACGCAAAGTAATCTGAAGACTGCTCTCCGCTTTCGTCACAGAAGCAATTCCCCTCACAAAAATCAATCCGTAACCTTCAATATTCGAAGTCGCATCCATCACGTACCATTTCGTTCCCCCAATTGTCAGCCGCTGAAGCCCCTGGGAGAGCCCCACATTTTCCGTAAACTCATATGGTATTCGTCCACTCAGCAGATTGCCGCTCCCATCATACACGGACAGATAGATGCCATCTTCCACTTCTGTAATGTCAGAGTCGATGTCCAACTTTCCATCCTCCCACTCCACATCATCAAAAACTGAGAAAACCTTCTCCTCCAATGCCCGTTCCATAGATGTCAAAATCTCCTTGTTACTCAACGAGAGCAAGACTCCGATCATACCTCCGGTCAAAAGCATCATAAAAATTGTATACAGTATCGTTAATTTCCATTTTAACGGCAGTTTTTTCATTTGCTCTCCCTCAACACGTACCCAGCTCCTCGAATCGTGTGAATCAGTTTGGGCTCATAGGAATCATCTATCTTCCTGCGCAGATAACGAATGTACACATCCACCACATTAGAAGCACCCGCATAGTCATAATTCCAGATATGTTCCTCTATCTTATCTCTAGATAACACAACCCCTTTATTCATACACATATATCTCAGAATCGAAAATTCCTTATTGGACAGTTCAATCTCTGTCTCATCCCGGAATACCCTGTGCGTATTCAAATCCACTGTGAGGTTCGCAATCTTTACGACATTCGTGTTTGTCTCCACCGCCGCTGACTTTCTCAGCATCACCCGAATCCGCGCCAGTAATTCTTCAAATGCAAACGGCTTGACAAGGTAATCATCCGCGCCCAAATCCAACCCTGTCACTCGGTCTTCAATGCTGTCCTTGGCCGTCAACAACAGTACCGGTGTGCTTGTCCCCTCTTTTCTTATTTTTTGAAGTACTTGAAGGCCATTGATCTTTGGCATCATGATATCTAAAACAACAGCATCATACTCCGTGACTGCCAGATAGTCCAGCGCTTCCTCCCCATCGCAGCAGGCATCCACGCTGTATTTTTGATTTTCCAGACGTTTTTTCAGAAGGACATTCAAATCTTTTTCATCCTCTGCTATCAAAATTCTCATAATATCCTCCTCTCCATGCAGTGTTCCACAAATTCAAAATCAACCTAATAACTACAAACTTCTTGGTTATTCAGGAGTCTTCATCCCAGATAAAAACTCTTCATCTCGAAATTATTATATTAAAATTTCCTTCCAAACACAAATTTTCTTTTATCAAATAAGGAGAGTAAAATCTTTTCAACAAAGTGGGACGCACCGATGCAAAACGGTAAAATTCTTCATTGCGGCGTGCGCATCCTCAGCGGAGCGTTTACATCATAGGAAAGGACTTCACGCTTCAGCGTGACAAGATCTTTCCTATGACACAAAAAAGAATTATAGCCCCTAAAATTCTTTTTTATTTTAGGAGCTACTTTTCTATTTGGCATAAAGATTATTTCTCTATATGTATATGTTTCCCATACACCTTTTAGAACAAATTATCTCTATTTTTTTTATTTTTCAACAACAAATAATCTCCCGCATTGACAAGAGCGCTACATAAGCTGCCCGTCTGCCATTGATTCCCAGCCTAAAAGCATCTATATCTCAATTTGTTCTAAATCATCCGGGACATAGAGCTTCCCGCGGAAATACTGGCTTCCTTCCGCCTCATATAATTCCTTGCGTTTTTTTATATTCTTGTCTTCCGTGTGATAGAGAAGCAAATTTTTCACCCCCAGCTGTTCCGCCAGCTGACAGGCTTCCCTGACTGTGGAATGATGCTTCTCATACGGATGAAAGATATCTGCCTGAGAATACAAGCAAAATGCTTCATGCATCAGCCATTTACTGTTCTCCACATACTGCCTCTCATAGTCATTATAGGGTTCATCCCCACAGCAGGTAAGCTTCTCACCGTCTTCGAGATACATCGTGAATCCATATTGCTTTGCTTTTGTGGACTGTATATCAAAAAACACCATTCTGCGTCCCATAATTGTGCGTTCCTCTCCATCTGAGACTGTCACCAAATGAAGTCTTTCTCCAATAAAGCTCGTCTCCTTTTTACCCAGCAGCATATGGGAAATATCGTAGAGTATCCGTGTAACTTCCTCATGGGCATAGATTGTAGCCTCCCCTTCATACTGTCCTTGCTTCATATGCTGACAAATCATGCGAATCATCCAGACAATCCCCGTCAGATGATCGATGTGCTTATGGGTTACAAAAATCTCTTTTATATCCTTCCAGTCTATCCCTGAATGTTTCAATTGTCCTAGAAGCGCGCTTCCGCCCCCTCCGTCCACCAAAAGATACCTGTCTTTCTCATTTAGAACAAAACATGTATTATAACATTCTGTCACCAATGCATTTCCCGTTCCCAGCATTGTAAGTCTCATAAGATAACCACCTTTCATCTTCAATGACCTGAGTCAAAGTCTGTTTCGCTTACAGAGTTTACCACATTTCTTCGTTACACTCAATAAAATTCCTTTTCCGATTCATGAAAACATTCCCCAATTCTCTGATTAATCGTACCTATCACCAATCTTACAGCCGTCTGTTAAATTACACATTATTTTCCGCCCTATTTTGTGTTTTTGCTAGTTTTTATTTTATCCCTTCCACTTTTTACAGAAAGTATTAACGATTTCAAAAAAATCCTATATATAATTTATGCACAGTGCGTAGTGCGCACTTTACCCGCCCGAGATAGAGCAGCTCACGGAATGCACCGGGAGTTTATAGGCATCTCTTGAATGTAAGATTTTAGTGCCTTATGCAATCGGAGGAATATTCTCCGATGAGACAACCCCGCTGCTGAAATGTAAATATATCTGGGGTTTCACAAACAATCCATCAAAGGCTTCTAGCCAAGAAGAAATTCGTCTTGCAAAAATACTTCAGAACAGAGACATCGTCTTCCAGACAGAGTGGTGCACAATACAGTCGGAGTCATCTGCGGAGACAAAGAGCTGGCTGATGCCTACCACAAGAACATCTCACGACGTATCGTTTTTCCCGTAAGTCTTTAAGAACACGCTCTACTTTACGCACCGCCGCAATATCGCTGCACAATAAGCCCCACTTATTTCAGCGCGCATCCTTAGCGGAATAACCTATAACCTAAAATACCGTGCATCCAACCTTTATATGTGGTATGATAGGCATATCATTATATCGTGTTAACATTTCTCTAAAGATGCCCAGCAAAAGACTCTTCTTTGCTTCGCTCCTTAATCTTCATAATCAACTTTTCATACTGTTCCTCCTCTTGCTCCATCAGTTCCAAAGGCAACTCTACCTTCACCACTTCCGATTCAATTTTTTCCGCATACTTTTTTGCAAATTCCGGATAACTCGAGAGCAGTCCGAAGAAGCTCCTTTCATCCCCTTTTTCTATACACCGTTCCATACAATTTTCAAAAAATTCCTGAGTCATTGCCGTCTCATGTCCCCTAAAATTCCTCTGTTGTTCCAGCGCTGGAAAGATACTTTTCAAGAACTCATCAATTAATTCTTTGTGTTGTTCTGTCAGTTTTTTATACCCTTCCACCTCAGTTTTCCCCCTGTCAATATATTCTTTAACCATTATAGATACATTTTTCAGGATGTTCAATCCAATTTTTGCCAATGATAATCAAGGTAGTAACCCAAGAGTTACTGTGAGCAAAGTGAGCAGTAACACACCAAGGCAAAAGAGGAGATAAAAATATTGATTAACTATAAGCCCCTGTGGATAACGATGAAAAAACAAGGTATTACTACTTATACCTTAATTAACAAATATGAAATTAATCCAAGGACCATAAACAACTTAAAGCACAATAAGAGCATAACCATGTTCACTTTAGAACAGCTCTGTGAGATTTTGTCCTGTGAGCCCAACGACGTAATCACATTTACAAAGGATTGACTCCATCAATCCAGTTTTGTGTGTTCATAATCCCCAAAGATAGTGCGAGATTCTCATCTTCAAAAAATGGTTTTAGGGAGACACTGTGCCCCGCTCTTACCCTGACTGGGACAGACATAATATAGTACGGTGTCACTCTGGGATAGTTCGCCCTTTTATAAGATGAGCCTTTCACTATCCAATTATATTGTGAATTCTTTTTTACCAGATGTCCATCCATAAAATTCAATAGTTTTACATACAAAGTGGAGTAGATTACGCAAAGAATGTGCATACAAAGATCATTCTTGTCCACACAGTATTATCCTGCCAAGTGTTTTTACATGAAATTGGAATGATTACTGCGAACGACAGCGGCAGCTCTGTTACTGTTCACTCGTGGTTCGTGAGCAGTAACACGCTTCGCGATGCACACAAACTGCTGTAAACAGCGGTTGACGCGAGTATGCCTCGGGATTTTTATACAAAATGTACAAAAACGCCTTGCGGGATATTGAAGAACTGAACTGTAACGCAGATCTGTCCACTTTATTTTTTGATGACATTTTCTCTGGAAAAAGAAAAAAAATTATGATATTATGAGCGAGGGAGAAAAATCATCAAAATCATTCATATCGACTAAAAAGTAACAGACCAAGGAGATTTTATTTCCTTGGTTTTTTTATGTTATAAGAAAAACATTATCGTGCTAAAGCGCGAAAGTTCTTTTCCTATACACAAACGCTCCGCTAAGGAGATGCACGTCGTAATGAGAAATTTCACCGAAAAACGGTTTGCGGCGGAAATGAAAAGTTGCTGACGCAACCCGCCGATTCCCCTTATAAACACATTTTAAGTGTATAAAACAATACTAGAAACTGAAGGAGAAAAATCATGAAACACAGAAATCATCACAGAAAACGTCTGCTGCTCAAAAGTATTTTGATCGCCGCAGAAATCCTCTGTATCTTGGCCATTGCTATTTGCTGCATTCGTGAGCAGCCGAGGAAGTCACTCGGAAAAGCCGCCGCTCAAATGGAGATACCAGAGATCGCTGTGAGTCCTCCGGTTTCCAAAGAACCACAAGCCCCTAAGACGGCGCCCAAAAAAGAAATCCGTTTCGAACCTCACTGCGTCCCTTCAACGATTCCTGAAAATATGATCAGCAGTACTGAAATAGAGGTCGACGGCACCGTCCTCGAAAATATAGATGAATACACCCCTGACTCAGAAATCACCTTCGGATTAGGAAAAGACTATACAAAAACGGAAGGAATCGTCACCTTCCGTGGCAATAATTTCAGAGACAATGCCGTCTATGGTACTGCCGAGATGAAAAATTACACTCTGACTGGTAAATGGTCTCACAACACAGGCTCCCTCACTTCCGGTTCTGATTCCTGGAGTGGAAGCGGCTGGACCGGACAGCCTCTTATGAGCAAATGGCCAAAAGAGATGAAGCAGCATATGAATATGTATGACTGGGCAAAAGAAAAAGATGATCTTGTGGAAGTCATCTATGCCTGTATGGACGGCTATGTTTACTTCCTTGATCTGGAATCCGGCGAACCTACCCGTGAATCTCTGAATCTAGGCTATACCTTCAAAGGCTCCGGCGCATTGGACCCCCGCGGATATCCCATTTTATATGTGGGAGCTGGTTATAACAGCAATCTGGGCACCGCCAAAGTCTTTGTCATCAATCTCCTGGACTGCAGTACTATGTATACCTTTGGAGATAACGATACTTTTTCACAGAGAGGAAGTCTTAGCTTTTTTGACTCCTCCCCTCTGGTAGACGCTGACACGGACACTTTGATCTACCCGGGAGAAAACGGAATCCTCTATTTGATCAAGTTGAATACTGCTTACAATCAGACAGCCGGTACCCTGTCCATAGCCCCAGGAAGAACCGTAAAATGGCGCTATTCAGGAGCTCGTTCCAATACCCAAAACTATTGGCTGGGAATGGAAGACAGCGCCGCCGTGTACAAAAGCCATCTGTTCATCGCAGATAACGGCGGACACCTTATGTGCCTAAATCTGAATACTCTGCACCTAGTCTGGGTACAGGACATTCTCGACGACTCGAACTCTACACCAGTTCTCTCCGTGGAAAATGAGCGTCTTTATCTGTATGTCAGCACCTCCTTCCATCTCGGATGGAGAAGCAGCGGTACAGCTCCTGTTCCCATATGGAAAATTGATGCGGAAACCGGCGAAATCCTCTGGCAGACGGAATACGAATGCCATTCGGAAGAAGGGGTATCCGGCGGTGTTCAATCCACGATCGCGACTGGAACTAATAGCCTGTCCGACTATATCTATGTCACTGTCTCCAAGACAGAAAATAATGCAGCCGGCGTCCTGGCCTGCTTAAAAAAGGACTCCGGAGAAATCGCCTGGGAACACAAAGCTGGATATGCCTGGTCTTCCCCGGTATGCGTATATAATACCGACGGTACTGGAAAAGTCCTATATTGCAGCAGCGATGGAAATGTATACCTGCTGGATGGAATCACGGGTCAATTACACAGTACTCTTTCCCTGAGTGAAGGAGTAATTGAAGCCTCCCCAGCAGTCTACAACAATTGCGCAGTCGTGGGTACCAGGGACTGTAAAATTTGGGGAATTGAGCTAGGATAGCTTTCTCACAGGATATTGGCGTCTGAAAACGTCAATATCCTGTTTTTCATCCTTTCATCGTCTCCTGCTCAATTCTCTTTCGAAGCTCAATCATTTTGCTGTCCATCTGAGCCATCACATCTGAATAACCACAGATCTCCTTGCGAATGGCCTCGACCTCCCCTGCATTTTTCTTATAACACATCTGATAGTCCAGTTCCGCCCAATAATCCATCGCAAACGACCGGATTTGAATTTCTGCCCGCACATATTCCACCGTTTCATAATAGGCAACGGGAACCTCAACAATCAAATGAATACTCTGATACCCGGACCGTTTCGGCTTCGCCACATAATCTTTTTCCTTTAAAATCTTAATATCCTTCTGTCCACGAACAGCATCGGCCACACGATAAATATCGTCTCTGAAAAAGCAGATTGCGCGAACCCCTACGATGTCATTTAGACCATTGACCACACAGTTACCATTCAGTTCTAAACCTTTCTTCTCTATTTTCTTGCGTATACTCTCAACAGTTTTAATTCTGCCTGTAATCTTTTGGACGACCGGCCTTTTCAAATCTTTCTTTAAGTCCGCATCAATCAACCTTAACTTACACAGCAGACTGTCCATCACATATTGGTATCTGGACATCATGTGCGCACTCTCATGGCATTCTCTCATCTGCTTTAATTTCTTATTATTTTTCTTTCTTCCCATTGTTCACCTTATGACTTTTTCAGCAGTCAATACCGCTTATCATCCCTTCTGCAACCGATGATGCCTCTTTCTACACCAGATCTTATACGTAATGTAAGCTCACCGCAATCATCCGTTTGTAAATCTTATGAAAAATTCTTGTAAAAATGGGGCACTCTCCATTACGAGCCTTCACCGCTGCGTATATTTTTCTTTACTCCTTCTTACTGTCTCAGGAATTTCACAGTATTCGTCAGTCTATATGAAATTTATCCCTCAAAACTTTCTTATATTTACACTATTTTATCCCAATTTTTAAATTTTCATATTTTTTTATACATTTACTCGAATTTTACTTTTTAGCTACTGTTAAATAACTGGACTTGTTTATTTTTTGATACTGGATGTCCCGAAACCCATTCTGTCTCAAAAAGCTTTTTATTTCTCTTCGAGAATATATTTTTACGTCACCCTCGCTGCTAAAAGGAAGAAATATATTCATTAACTGACGAACAGGAAATGGTTTCACAAAATCAGCCAATAATAAATATCCATCCTTCTGCAATACTCTATAAAATTCCTCAATCGCTCGCTGTGGTTCTGGGTAATGATGAAAACTGTCCGTACATATCAGTACATCAAATTCTGCATTTTCGAATGGCAAATGTTCAGCATCGCCAAGATATAACTTTACATTAGCCATCCTTTTTTCTTCCGCCTGTTTTAACATTTCTTGTGAAATATCAATCCCGCATAATGAAGCAGTGGGATATCGTTTTCTGATAGCACTCAAAATTTCACCTGTACCGCATCCCACATCAAGTACACTGGAAAATCGTAAGGCAGCTAATGTATTTATAATGTCTTGATATAAATTCCTTGCGTGTTTTCCATTTTTATCCGTATCATAGGTTTTGGCCTGCATATTAAAAGTATTCTCTGATAACTTTTTATAATCTGTCATATTCTTCTCCCATCTTTCATTTTTCAAATAACGCCAGACACCCCAAGGGGAGGTACATAAATAATAAAGATAATCTTTGCCATAAACCCTCAAATGCTAAAAATGTATTCTTGCAATTAGGTTTATCTCCCATAACAAAGCACGAAAAACATAATAGTGCTAATATGAAACACCCAATGCTGAAAATTGAAAATTTGATATTGTTTCTTTTATACGTATAAATCCCCAATAGAAGCGGCGCAAATGTCAAGCACGTAAAACCGATAACAGAACCATAACCATGTATTTTTTCGGAAAGACTATTCAGACTTTTTCCTTCTCCTACAGAGAATAAGCCTGAAAGGATACAGCCACCGATTGCATAAACCAGCAATATGACAAAAAGGATTACTGCAATCAGCCTTGAACCCTCCGAGACAATCGCATATACCTTAAAATTAGTTACTGCTAACGTAATTCCAAAGACTACTAACCATGTATTATACACACTGTGCAACGGTACTTTGCTATTTCCAAGAACACTCATAACCTGTGTCAAATGATTATATCCTTTATATGCAGGAGCTAAGGTAAAAGGAATAAGTAAATCCAAAATGAAAACGATCGGTAAGATAAGTATTATGCTATTTTTCATCCTCTATACCGTTACTTAATTTGCCAAGCCCTTTCAATATTTTCACAGCTAAATCTTTCATAACATCTGCCTTCACAATAGCGATTCCTTGTGCTTCGTCTCCCAACACTAATAAGGTGTCTCCTGCCTTAATGTCAAAAATCTGCCGTGCTTCTTTGGGAATAACAATTTGTCCTTTTTCTCCCACTTTAACCGTTCCAAATATGTGCTGTCCTTTTTTCATCGACATCATTACATCTCCAATCCTACTTTTTATTTTAGTTATACTTTTCATACTTGTAAGAAAAACATAACAGAAAGAATGTAATTTGTCAAATTTAAGGAAACGTCTCCCCGTCAAAAAGATACATTTCTTATGGATTTACAGCAGAATATTGAAAAATGGCCACAGGCTGGTATCCCTTTTGCACAGACAATTTACACCCTTCTTTTCGAATCTTCCCTTCGTTTACTATACATCCATTCACAAATCCTTCGGCCTCCTTTATAAAACAGAGATTTGGCGAAACATTTCTCTTTTTCCGGCAGCAGCTGCCGCCGCACTTGCAGCTATATGGCTAATCAGCACCGCGCCCCATATTCCATTCAATCCCAGACCCAGATAATTAAAAAACCACGCAAGAGGCATTCTGACAATCATATAATAAAAGACCATCAGCAGCATACTTTTGATTGGCTTTCCCAAACCATTCAATGTTCCGAGAAAACAATTCGTAACAGTATTTAAGACATAGCCTACGCTCACAATCATAAAATACCCGGCTACAATCTCGGCGATTTCTCCATTCTTCAGGAATAATCCAGACAATGGTTTTGAAAATCCCACAACGATCGCAGAGAGTACAGTCAAAAGGACAATTCCTATTTTCATAGAATATTTCAGATAATCCTTCTCCCTGTCGCTTCTTTTGGCTCCGGCACACTGCCCAATAATATTAGTCAATACCATATTCAGGGCCATTGCAGGATAGAAAAGTATAATCTCTAATTTTCCGGTAATCCCATAAGCTGCAATCGCAGTGATACCGGTCCAGCTGACCAGTGAAGTCAAAAAACCGGTGCTGACTGCCGGTATGCTCTGCTGAAAAACGGAAGGAACTGCTTTGGCGATAATCTCACCAACCATACGTTTCTCAAATTTGACAGCTCGAAAACGAAAGACCTTCTTTCGCGCAATATAGACCAGCATAAACAGCAGACAAATACTTTGCGACAGCAAAGTGGCAATAGCTGCTCCCCTAAACCCGATACTCTTTATAAAGATGGGGTCTAAAACTGCATTCAACACCGTGCACACGAGCATTGCCGCCATCTGGAAAACTGCATTTCCAAAACTGCGGAGCACTGCCGTAAAGTAACAATACAAGTATACGGTCACATATCCCAAAAGATAGATAGACAGATAGTCCTTCGCCATCTCCCAGGTCTCATCCGGTGTATTCAAAACACGTAACAGCCAAGGCAGCGACAGCTCCAAGAGCAAGGTTACAGACACGGAAAACACCACCGCTACAACCAAAGACGTGGAGATCACTCTCTCCACAGCCCCCTCATCCTTAGCTCCGATCGCCTGGGACACCAAAATTGCCACTCCATTTGTCGCTCCCATTGCTATGGAATTCAATATCAGAATAATCGGTGTGGAACTGGTCAGCGCCGCGTATGCGTTTTCTCCCAGCAAATTTCCTATCCATAAGCTGTCAACCACATTATAAGCCATATTCAAAAACAACGCCGCCATAACCGGCAAAAACATAAACCAAAAACATTTTTGGGTACTTCCATTTACAAAATCCATTTTCATGTTCATTATCATCGCCTCCATATGAATGAATTTCATTCATTATTAACTTTAAACTTATCCCCGTTTTAAACGGGGATTTTTATCACGTGACGATTCAAAAGGGGAATACATCTCTAAGCCAAATTCAGCATTCTAAGCAGAAATTCCTTGATCTTTATGACTCGCTCCTCGCCGCTTATTGACTGGTCTAACAATATACCCAATTGACCATACACACAGAAGGACGCAGCTACGTGAGTGTCCATAGGTTCAATCTCCTTTTTCTCGACCGCTCTATCCAAAAGTTGTTCTATGACTGGAAGCATCTTTTCGCATATTTTCATCGACAGCTGTTGATGTGTCTTCGCTCCTTCTTCTCCGTGACAGACTTTATAATAAAAATTATCGTCCTTTTCCACATCGAGAAAAGTAGGCATTTCACAGATCATCTGTTTTAAAGAATATTCTGATTCCAACATTCCCCTTGTCAGCTGAGCAGCCTGCATCTTTGCATACTGGTCCAAAGCCGAGTCAAAAATCATTTCTTTCGACGAAAAGTAACGGTAACACAGCCCCTGCGCCACTCCCATTTCCCTTGCAATATCTGTGATAGAAGTCTTTTCATACCCCTTCTCATAAAACAGCTTCATAGCCGTGTCCAAAATTTCCTGCCGACGCACCTCTGGTTCCTTAGTGATTCGCGACATAGGTATCCCTCCTCTCTGAGCTCACAAAAACTATAACATAACGTACTGCTTTTGTCAATGAATAATATTCATTCACTTTCGCTTATGTAATAATCCACGTAGCCTACAGTGACCAGGTAAAATTCAAACCGTCCGAAATCACGGACTTTTGATTATCCACATAAAAATACTTTCGGCCCCTCCTCACCGAAGACTATCTCTGCTCTATTCCACAGATTTTTCGCCGGCGGGGAGCGGCTTCCATAGTTTTCAATTTACACAAATACCTGTAAAAACTCCTTTATTTTCTTTGGAGTACGGCCTGTGATTCGGGTATTCATGAACATTTCCTTTTCATTGTGTGCCGCGCGCAAAATTTTTTTTCTTTTTTCCAGGTATCCATTGCTTATGTAATAATTACATGTGACAAAGGCCCTGTCACTTTCCAGTAGGATTTGAATTACATGCAAAACCTTTTCAATATTTCTCGACAATGCCTTAAATGAATCCACATAAAAGGCATCTTGCTTTCCACCCACAACCTCTCTTATCGTTTCTTCCAGATATTCATCAAATTCCAGTGTAAACCCATCGCATATCACTTTTTGTATCTTTGGCTCTGTCCGCATCTCTTCCTCAGTCAAAACCCTTTTTTTCTCTTCTTGAATTTTATCAAATCCCCACTCACTTTCCTCTAGCAAGGCAATTTTAGACAATACAGTCCAAGCCAACGGATACTTACATTTGGCAGCTTCATAGACATCCTCATATACTGTGTTTTGTGCCTCCTGTATCAGTGCACGCAGTTCACAGTCAGAAAAGTATCTGATGGCCTCTGCTGTCAATTCTCTTATCTTTTTATCCGACAGCGGCTCTGGCATCTTAAAATCCTTACAGTTCACACTGGCTGCAACTTCCAGCATACTGTTTCTAATTCCTGCAACCACCAATTCTCTGATTCCTTTTTCCGCATAAGGCTCATAAAACAGTGCTTCCTCCTTCGTTGTAAACAAAATCGTCTCCCTGTACTCTTCTTCCTCCCATCTGGCCAGCAGACTGCACAACCTATTTTTTATATCCTCTGCAATCCTTTGGCGAAATCGAAACCTCACCTCTTCTAATCCTTCATTCAGCAAACTATCCAAATATTTCTGAATCATCATACATTATCTCCTCCCAACAGATTTCTTTCAGAGCCGTCTGTACACAAGTACTGCACTTTGGTCTATACTTCGTATTCTCCATCCGCATTCCAGAAAGATTTTAGCCTTTTCGCTCTCTTGCTCCCAGCTCATAAGGCAGACTGCCAGACTGCAGTTTGACGCTGGAATCCCTTCCTTCACAAAGTCAAAGGCTTTCAGGAACATTTTAAGATTTTCCAAATGCTCTGCCTCAATATTTTGAATATATAAGATTGATGACTCATAAGCTGCTTCTTCTGGAAGATCCAATTCTTTTAAAATTTCTGGTTTTATCCCCTCCCTCATATTTGCCACAGTTATATAAGTACTGATCATATCCCCAGACATACTGTCACATAATTCCGCTGCAGACGTGTAGCCGTTTTCTTCCATTTCCATCATAAATTCCGACTCCGAAGGTATCACAATTCCGCCATCTAGCCTCACGGCCTCTGCCTCTCCTGTCTCATTTCCTTCCTCATCGTAATCTACACTGGACATCGATGCTGAAAATCCCCATATATACATCCCGTCTTCATCATAAAGATCATTAGACGTGTGAATTTCCAAATTATTCTCTCTCATCATTTTTATTGTGTCTTCATATTTCCTAACTTCTTCTTCCAGCATAATTTTTCCTCCTTTTAAATAATATATTTTCTCCTTATTGGGCACAAACATTAAACTCTGCTGCCATTCCTCCGCCTCTACTTCCGGCTGGGATATCAATGCCAGTTCTAGTTTCTCTCTTTCTTTTATCCCCATCCGCAATTTTTCATACACTTTTCCATATTTGTTCAACAGCACCGCCTGGAACATTGCTCTTTCTCTCTCACTCCGCATAATGTGAAGCTCGCAGCACTGATCTAAAAATGGATATTCCTCCAACAAAGCATCCGAAAGATACTGCCAGCTATAAGTCACCGGTTCATATCCCCTCTGAGGCCTGTCCGCCAGTTCAGGAATCAACCAGTCTCTTCCCATTTTCACAGCACTGCGCAATTTTCCCCGGCGAATCCATTGTCTGACCGCAGTGACCGTCACGTCATATTTTTCTGCATACTGCTCCACCGTAAGATAAGCACATTTCACTTGCGCGAGAACCATACTGTTTGAGCTTTCCATGGAGACAAGTCCCTGCTCCTCATCAAATTCTGCCTTATCACAATGCTGTAACTCAAGTACAATTCCATCCCCTTTCCACATGTACTGATAAAACCAATCTACCGATTCAATCTCAGGGAACCTCAGCTCTTCTACACACCTGGAAAATTTCTTCAGTATCTCTAAAATTACCTTCCTCTTATTCTCTGACCAGCCCTCTTCCTGTGTCTCTTCACAATGTACTATATAGTTTCTTAATGAATCCATCACATCTGATTTGGAGATCATATACTGATTCATATAATTAATTTTAGAATAGTAATCCATATCCTTCTCACTTTCTGTATTGTTTCAATACAATTATTATATATAATAAAATACATTTTGTAAATACATAAAACAACAAAATTTTCAATAGCCAAAACAGGCAAGCTCACTTCTTCCTCTCAATCTTAAGAGACACCGTTCACTTTACTGTATAAGCTCCCGGACAGCGTCTGGGCGTCTGGTAAGCTCGCCTGTCGAGACGCACAAACATTGGACGAGGCAACAGGTATAAGCCACCGGTGTACGCGCCGGAGCGCGAATGCCTGTTAGGAGTGCGGGAGTGCGATGCGCGAAGTAACCCGCAGCTTATACTTTTGGAAGGTTCCGCCGATAGGCAGCATGAGAGTTTGTGCACTGAACACAGCCGCCTACAACTACTGCAGCTTAACGATCTTCGTCGCTATTTTCCCACAAAATTTTAGATCATGTTCCACAAAAAGCATCGTCGGTCGGTATTCTAGCAACAGCTTTTCAATCTGAATTCTCGAAAACACATCCATGTAATTCAAAGGCTCGTCCCAGATATATAAATGGGCTGGGGTAAGCAAACTCCTTGCAAGCAGTACTTTCTTTTTTTGTCCTTCCGACAGCTCTTCCATGTTTTTAAAAAATTGAACCCTCTCAAAATCAAGCTGCCGCAGCACCGTAAAAAACAAATTCTGGCTCAGATCATACTCTCTACAAAAAGCAATCATACTCCCCTTTAAGTTCTCCGTACTCTGAGGAACATAAGATATCACAAGTCCTGCTGCAGTTTCACACACGCCACTCTCCCAGATAGTACCATCTGTGTCTCCCAGCCCTGCTTTCTGCATTACCATACGAAGCAGTGTCGATTTGCCGCACCCATTTTTCCCGCAGAGAGCAATTCGTTCCCCTCTGTTGATCTCAAATGTCAAGTTTTCAAAAAGCGGCTTTTCGGAACCAACATATTTCAAGCCGTAAGCCTTTGCATTTACGATCGTATTCTTATGGTGCAAAAGAGGTTCCAGCTTTAAGTCCACAGAAGATTCCAGATCGTTCAGCAAGCCTTTTTTCTGTTCAATTTCCCGATTCAATCTCTTCTCTGTCTGTTTTGCTCTGCTTTGCAGCTTTTTAGTTTTTGAGCCGATATAAGCCCTTGTACACAAAAAGCGGTCATGTTCCTTTACAGGGTCAAAACCGATTTTTGTACTTTCATTTTTATCTGCCCACTCTGCAGTTCGTCTCGCTGCCTGCCTTAATTTCTTTATCTCCCTTAAATGCTTTTCATTTTCTGTCACAGCAAACTGGTCTTTGCGCCGCTTATTTTCCCACCAGCTAGAAAAATTTCCGCTCTGCACCTCAATTGTTTTCCTGTTCAGCACTAAAACATGGTCGATACAAGCATCCAATAAGTCCCTGTCATGGGACACGAGAATGAATCCCCTTTTCGAAGTCAAATACTTTTTAACACTTTCTCTGGCATTTTGGTCCAGATGATTCGTCGGTTCATCTATTAATAAAAAATCATTTTCACCTGAAAACAAAACAGCTAAAAGAATTTTGGCCTGCTCACCTGGGCTTAAACTCTCATAAGCTCGGTAAAGAATATCCGCTTCTTCACCTAATTCATCCAGTTCACAGATTACCCGCCAGGTCTCACAGCCTGGCTTTAGTGCCTCAATAAATTCCACAGCAGCCAAACTTCTCTGCTCATCCTCTATCCGATATGGAAAATAATCGAACTTTATATTTGTGCTGATCGCTCCTTTGTACAGGTACTTTCCCAGCAGCAGATGCATAAAGGTGGTCTTCCCTTTGCCATTGCGGCCTACAAATCCCAATTTCCAATTCGTATCAATGGAAAATGAAACATTTTCAAATATATTGTCAAAACTTCCTTCGTAACAAAATGTAAGGTTATTCACGCTAATTTGTGACATACTCATTCCTCCCCTTTAGGAAAACACATCCGGCTTATCACGTAAATTCTCATGCCGCCTGTCAACGGCACCTCCAATAAGTATAAGCTGCAGATTGCTCCGTGCATCGCACTCCCGCAATCCTGACAGGTATTCGCACTTCGTCGTACACGCCTGCGTGCTCATACCTGTTACCCCGTCCAATGTCTGTACGTCTCGGCAAGCAAGTTTACCAGCCGCTATCCGGAAGCTTATACAGTAAAAAAAATAGAAACCATTTGTTGCCAAACAGTTTCCTTACATACCATACCCTCAGCGTAAAAAATCCACACTACTTATCATTATATTTTGCGCACAAAAAAGAGAGGTTATGAGAACATAATCCACTTTTGGCAACATGATAAAGCGGTCCACGTAATGATACGCTCACCGCAACGAATTCATGTAATCAAAAGTAAATTATCTTCTCATCTTTTCACCTCTCTCACCAATATACCATTTATACTAATACCTGCACTTCCCTTTGTCAAGTAGCCATGCGCTGGCTGTAAAATTGATGGGAAAGTTGTAGACGCTGTCTTGATTCGTATATTGATCTCCTTCAATATTTCCAGAGTGTTTTTTCTCTTGGATTTACCCTCTAAGAGTCTCTAAAAAGATATGATTCAACGTTTCCCAATCATCATTTCGATCCTTGGGAAGTGCCTCAGCAGCCTCCTGCTGCCGCACAAGTTCCTCAGCGATAAATTTTTGAATTTCAGGATTCTGGGGATTATATTTCTTTTCATCGGAAATCATTTTCACCCTCTGCACACTCTCAATCGCCGCTCTCAGCCGTTCCGGCAAGTCCTGTTTCATCAACTCCTCAAACAAAATCGGGGCCGGACAACGATTTTCCTCTATATATCTGACTGCCAGGAGAGGGCGGATGGCATAAAAATACTTTTTATATCTTACCATGTCGTCCTGAAGATACTGCATATAAGTGTTTTTCGCAGTCCCCAAATATTGATGTACCGCTGTTTTCACAGAAAAATAATGCTGCGCCGTCTCGTAAATCTTTTTCCACGCTTCACTAGTACGATATACAATCGGAGAGGCTGCCCACTCAAACAATGTGACATTTCCTCTTTGAAACTGTATCAAAGCTTTCTTCAAATCCCATCCGTTGATATCCAATACCTCATCCAGCTGCCACTCGATGACATCCCGGACTCCTTCCAAGCGCAGATACGCTTCCTGCGGACGGACATAAACAAACCTCACATCATAATCACTGTCTGGCGAACCAAAGCCCCATGCCCGGCTTCCCGATTCAACCGCATAAAGAATCCTAACTTGCTCTTTTTGTTCAATCTCTTCTAATTTTTCTTCAATTTCTTTTTCCACATCTCTCAATTCACCTACACCTCCAATGCCTTTCTGTTCACATATTCTACAAAAGCTTCCACCTTTTCCATATCCGGTTCCTCCGGAAGCGCACTTTCTTTCGACGCCCGCTCCATTCGCTGTTCATAATCCGACAAAATATCAAAATACTCCGGCAAAAAACCACCGTCTTCCTTCCGAAAACCACCGTTTCTTATTTTCAGGAGCAGCCCCTGTTCCTTCGTCCGCCTGGTGCAGATCTCTCCCTTTTCCAGAATATCAATGGCCATCATAAACAGGCGTATCGTATGCATGGCGTGTTTATTCAGGTGATTGTCATCCTTTTTGCCGCGTTTTCCTATCTTATCATAACTGCTCACCACACTGCGCATGACACCCCACATATTTTCATAGTCCCTTAAAGGCAGGTGTCGGTAATTAGCGTCCACGAAAATTTCCGTCTCAAACTGCGGATTTTCTGCCCGATCTATGTACAACCTGATGCTGCCTTTATCAAAGGAAGCAAAATGCCTGTGAAACTCTTCCAGAGAATTCTGAACTGAGTTTAAAATATGTTGTTCCCGCTGTGCCTGAGGCATAGAATCTCTGGCAATGGCATTTTGAAGACGGCGAATCTGCGCCTGGGCGTATCCTCCGAAAGATTTTGCCGCCCTTTTTGTCAAAAACAAAGAGCGGTTGTCAACAAGTTCCTGCCCTAACTCAGAGAGAATCATATATCCCTCTTTCTCAAGTCCCAGAATTTCACAGGTATTGGGATTGCATTCCAAAAGCAGACGAATCATCTTGTTAAAGGAATAAATCACCGTATCCGTTTTCCTGTCCTCATACTGTTCAAATTTAGTAAGCCCCAGAAGATCTGACGGTAAATTCAACGTAATTCCCCGAAAATCAATATCACTGTTCTCATAATCCGTCCCATAAGCATAACTTCCGCCCACTCCCAGAAGCATAATTCTGTTTCCCAGCCTGGGATGTTCCTTTAGAAACTTGTATTCTTCTGTATCCAATAGCTTTTTGAAATCCTTCAACTTATACACCCCCATCTCATTTAACTCTCCGTCTGTTGCTATTTGCCCGATTATTCTATCCACTTCCGGCAGGAAACCACCTTCTTCTGGCTAAGCCGCCATCGCATTAGCATTGATCCCATCAATCACCCGCCTTATCTCCATCCAAACATTCAGGTCAGTGAAAATATCCACAATACTGCCTTGGTCTGTGAATGGGGGCTCCTATAGCACTGAAAAATCTTTCATCAGGCCGTTATGCACAATGTACTCAACGATTTGATTCACAAAGTAAGTCTACCTGCACCATGATCTCTGGTATGTTTGCCACTGTGGATATAGCACTTACCTTTTTCAATAAGTCACTGTGGTCTTTTCCATATTTCCTTCCAATCAAATATGCCAATTTAATCCCGTACATTAGGGTATCAAACCGGACCGCACTTGCCTCATCCGGAAGAATGAGCGGTGCCAATTCTTCCCTTACAAGCAGCGTGTCCTCATAGCTGAGTGTCTGATAATTCGACTGTTGCGAATACAGATCTACATATTTTAAATGCTGACGGACTGCAAAATTTCCCCGATTCAATTCCTGCACTTTTCCACTCATATGCTGTATCAATGCATTTCGGTAGGCAATCAATCGTTCCGTCTGATGTTCCATATCCTGCAGTTTGTAAGCGATCTGAAATTCCAGATTAAAGACTGCTCCCTGCAGTGCCATCATATTGGCTGTCACCTTTCCTTTATTCATATGGAAAATTCAAAATTGCCGCAGAAATCAAAAATGTAGAATTTCTGCTTATCCTCTCCATCCAACAAACCAGGGCACAAGCGGGTACCGCGTCCAATCATCTGCCAAAATTTTGCCTTGCTCATAACCTTCTTGAAAAAGACAAGATTTAAGACTTCCGGCACATCAATTCCTGTATCCAACATACCTACGGAAATGGCAATCTGCGGGAGTTTGTTGGATTCGGAAAATTCATCAATGGCAATCTGTACATCGGTCATATAATGATCAATGACTTTCGCATATCCCGGAAGATTGTGATATTCCTTTCCAAAGATCTCTAAAATATTTTCCGTATGGTCATGATTTTTGGCAAAAATACTGGTCTTTCCTAAAATTTCACCGTAGTTAATCCGAATTCCGTCTGTCATAAGAATTATACAACACCTTCTTGATGGTGTCCTCATTAAAAAACCAGTAATCCAAGCAGAAGATTTCATTTTTTCCCGGAAGTTTCCGTCCTTTTTTAATGTAGCTTCCTACGTTTCCCTGTCTCCCTCTGACAGTTCATCATACACAATTCTCTGCTCGATAAATTTCAAAGAAGATTCAACCGAGAGGAAATCTACCAGATAGCCGTCTTTGACCGCCTGTGCCAGTTCATACCCATAGGTCGGCACGCCATTTCCAACTCAAAATATTGTAGGTATTCTTATCAATCTCATCCTTAGGCGTCGCTGTCAACCCTACCAGTGGAGCATCATCCACAGAATACATCCATTTGATAGCAAACTCTATGGTCCAACGACAGTTAATCACACTAGTTTCCATATCTATATGTAGTATTCTCTCCGCTGAAATAGCCACATCCGCAAAAGAATCAAACTGCAATCCTCTTTTTAAGAAATCATCTCAATTCTTTTCGTATTTGATGGTTTGAAAATGGTTTAACACTCTTTTCGTATATATTATTTCAAAGAAAACAATAAATTTCCAGCTAAATATTCGCTGTATCAGCAAATAAGACTGTCACATATTCCTTCAGCTATTTCCAATGTTTCAGTGTCGGTAATAATTTTTCCATATACGTCCGCACTTGTTCTGACGACCAATTCTCATCAGCCATATGCTCTGAACAGTAAGAAATTAAATCTTCTTTGTTGGAATAACGAAACTTTCCCTCATAGTAACACCACTTACAATAGTCTTCATTAAACATACCATTTTCTTCTTTACTGGTAATCGAGTCATCAAGGGGCATTCCGCAGCATTGGCAGATCAATTTTCTTGGTGAACCCAAAAGTGTGTTTATAGAAACATCAAATAGTTTTGACAGCAATTTTAATGTCTCTATGTTGGGAATCGTTTCTCCAGTCTCCCACCGAGATACCGCTTGTCTCGTTACATATACTTTTTCTGCGAGTTCATCTTGAGACAATCCATATTCTTTTCTGAGCTCAGAGATTACTTCCTTCGTTTTCATATTTCGTCCACCTCCAAAAATACAATAACATTTTCAGCACGGATTACCAAGCAACTCGCGGTTGCTATGCTCACGAAAACTGTACTACACTGTGCCGCCAGGCTGTTTTAAGTCCCGCAGTGTTCCTCTGAATTTTTCCGCCAGTTTCCGAAATTCTGGTTTCTTCCGCAGGAAATCAAACGTCTCATCTTTTTCTATGGCTGTGAGCAGGGCGTCCTTAATCCGTGTTCTCATCGCCGTGGAGTCTGTCTCCTTTTGCTCAGCATCTGACTCCTTCTGCTTTATATGCGCAAACAAGATCGAGTCTTCCAGCTTATAGGGTTTTTCCAATGCTTTCAGCATTTTCTCCAATATTTCCAGGCATCGGTCGGCATCCTGTTCTTCCACTGCGACAGAAAATGCCACTGTATACGCACTATAATCCCACTGGAAAATTCTCATAACGTTCTCCCCGTACTCTGCCAGCTTCCCGGCGCGTTCTCTGTCTCCCTCCCAAACAGCCACTGTCGCCAGGCTGTTTAAGAGTAAAAATACCTCTTGAATGGAAGAATTTAACTTCTTCTCCAACAGTTCCGCAGCTTCTTCACTCTTTTTCTGTTTCATGAGCATGGAAATCCGCAGCTGCCTTTTATCCAAGCCATCATATTCCGGCAGCAAGTCAATCATTTTCTGTGCTTTTTCATAGTTCTCTTCCTGAATCCACCGAGAAGCCAGCACATACCGAGCACGGTTCACATAGATCGGATCGTCACACGTCTCCACCCGCTCATACAATTCAATCGCATAGGCATTGCTCTTTCGTATCTGCTCCTCTGTACACGGCAGTACGATCGGAAGTCCTATTAGCACGGACGCCATCTGATACAATAATCTGGCACAACACGGATACTCTCTCACTTTTTCCTGAATCAGACGAAATGCCTCTTCTATCCCTTCACTTTGAGCGGCCTTTGTGATCTGTGTGGTGTATTCCACCACATTTTCTTCCGTCAAATCCTCTTGAAAACACAGAAGCGTATTGATATCCGTTCTCAACAGCCGGGCCAACAGCGCGAGCAGCGATATATCCGGGCAAGTCGTCCCATTCTCCCACTTATTGACCGCCGGCGTGGATACCCCAAGACGTTCGGCAACCTGTTCCTGTGTCAGTCCACACTCTCTGCGTTTCCTGCGAATCACATCCTTCATCTGCATAACGTTCTCTCCTTATCTTTTATTCCGAAGGCCTTCGTATGCTGAAACCACCCTCCTGCTATGAGACATGTACGGTTATATACGGTAAAAAACCTTTTCTATTAACAGCCTCAGAATGCGCGAAAGTGTTTGTTTCAGCTGCTTTCATTATAGCAAGGGAACGCCTGCGTGACGATTGAACAGTTTTTAAATTACAAGAGAGGTTTTTTAACCGTCGGTTAATAAGTCGTGATTCACCAGAATTTTACATAAGATTTCATTCTGATGCTTACCAGTTCTGTATTTTTTACTGCTCTTCATATATTGCAACATAGCAACCGTTTTACTTAAACAACTCTCCAAGGCCATCTTATTCTTCGAGCTTGCCTGAATAATTTATTTCACAAAAATGGACTTGATTTACGAAAATATGGCCCTGTTAATCCAACGCTGTACGATTTCTGTTTTCGTACTGCTGTTGGTAAATATACTCATCGGCATATGGATGGTGAGAGGTGCTATCCCATCCCTCATTTACTATAGGCTTGCCTTTCTGTCACCGTCCTTTATCGTACCATTCACTTTTCTTCTATGCGTCATCCTATCACTTTTCACAGGCACTTCTTTTGGAAGCATTGCCACCATCGACGTGGCTCTGTACGGCGTTGGCATCAGTATCGTCGTCCCTGCCCCTCTGATCGTTGGAGCAATCGTCTCCGGAGCTTTTCTTGGTGACAAGATGTCCCCTATGTCAGATACAACAAATCTGGCAGCCGCCACCACCGGCACTCCCCTTTACTCCCATGTACATTCCATGCTTTACACCACCCTTCCGGCGGCCATTTTAAGCCTGATTTTATACACTTTTCTTGGAATCTAACACACTGACAGTACCTATAGCTCCGCTACTGTCAATCGAATTATGAAGGTTCTTTCAAAATCATTTGATTTCAAATCATTTGTAATCATTCCTTTTCTGCTGCTGTTGATTCTGTCCTTTTTAAAATTTCACGTTATTATCGCCATGAGTATAACTCTCATTGTAAGTATACTTTTCGCCGTCGTCATCCAGGATGTCCCTTTTTCTTTGTTCGAAAGCTGCGTCGTATCCGGCTATCTGTCCCACTCCGGCTATTTCCTTGTAGATGAAATTCTGTCAAGAGGTGGCATAGCAGCAAGTGTGGACAGTATTTCTATTGTGTATTTCTCCGCTGCCATGGGCGGCGCACTGCAGGCGTGCAGGATTCTCGATGTCTTTAAGGACACTTTACTTCGTCTGATTCATTCTGGCACCAGCTTGGTATTATCTACCCTTGCTTTTTGTTATTTGATGGTCTGTATCACCGGCAACCAAATGCTTGGAATCGTCATCCCTGGAATTGCACTTACTCCTCTGTATGACAGATTGCATATCAGCAGGCGGGTTCTATCTCGGTCCCTAGAGGACGCCTCTACAATCGGCGTGCCCTTGATCCCCTGATCAGTGGCCTTTGCCTATATCAGCAGTACCCTGGGTGCAGATATGTCATATATCCCATATGCTTTCTTCTGTTATCTAGTCCCTATATTTTCTGTTATTTATGCAGTGACAGGTCTTGCTGTCTGGCATACGGAAAACAAAATGGACAAGCCCACCTAAACTCTCTCCCATCAATTTTGAAGGGTGCAGCTAATTGATAAAAAAATAAATCAGTACTATACACTGTACAGCCAGCAATGCCGGTACACCTATGGCGAATTTGGACTTTCTGGTTTTGTGATGAAATATCCGCATACCAAGCAAAGCCCCCAGGGAACCTCCCACAAAAGCCAGAAGGAGCAGAACTCGCTCCGGAATACGCCAGGCTCCGTGCCTGGCTTTCCACTTATCCATGCCGTAGAAGAAGCAGGCGATGATGTTTACTGTCAAAAGATAATAAAACAAGTATTCCATAGCTTCACCTCTTTAAGCCCCCATCTTTCCATACAGCCACCTTGCCCAACTCTTTTCGCGGTCTGGGCTTCGGTGCTTCGTTGGGGTAGCCAAAGCTCACCGCAGCCAAAAGTTCCCCTTCGGTGCCAAGCCACTGGCAAAGCTCCTCATAGGCAAAAAATATATCGCAGATCCAAAGACTGCCGATTCCCTTATGCTCCGCTGCCAGCAGCATATTCTGAATGGCCGCACTCACTGACTGGATATTGCACACCTCAAATATCCGCTCCTCCTCATTCATAGAAGAGAACAGCCCCTTTCCAAGAGAATTCAGCACAAAGACGCTGACCGGGGCCTGCTCCATAATCTGAGCTGTATATTTTGCCCCGCTAAGAAATCGCTGGCTTTCAGGCAGAAGTGCTTCCCGTTTTTCCTCCCTCTCAATCCCTCTGCGAAACGCTTCCAGCATCCCCTCTTTTTCCTTCCCCATAACGATTACGAATTTCCAGGGCTGTCGGTTTTTTGCGGAGGGTGCTTTGATTCCACTTTCCAGAATATCCTGGATGTCCTCCATTGATATCTCCTGCTCTGAAAATTTCCTGATGCTCCGTCTCGTTTCTATTTCTCTTAACATCCCGTATCCTCCTCTGACTTTATTAAGCTAATTATACGTTTCCCCCTTATGAATGGCAAGCATAGGGATGTACGCATCTGTCGGGAAGTCATTTACGGCAATAAGATACTCAAAGATATTCATCCTGCTTTCTTCTCCTGAACGGCATGATACGCATATGATAGATGATTATTCCGAGGCTCTTTGAGCCACCTGTCCGGACATTTAGAGAGCTTCCGCACTGTAATATACAATAAAGGGCACGTACAGAATGAAAGAGGTGCCGGACACGATTGAATCCACAAAAAGAAAGCTTTTAATGGTCGTAACATTTCATCACCTTTACAAGGTTTCTAACGTCTTCTGCTGCATCTCCCAGACAAAAAAGGCCCTAAAGGATGACTACTCCTTTAAGGTCTGATTTCACTCCTATTTCTCTAACACTTTTTGCGTCTGTCATTTACCTCTAAGATAACGGATTTCATCAAAAATACACAATCGAAAGTTGGCAAATGACATCTGATTATCACTACCCTATAACCATAATAAAAGTAAAATATTTATCTATTTTTGAATATTTTGTTATAAAAGCAAAGGACAGACGTTACCTGCCCCTATGCTTCTCTTTCCTTTTTTGCTGTTTTAATTCGAATTGCCGCTGTTTCTCCGCCTCCCGTTGTTCTCGGCTCATAGTCTTACGCTTAGTTTTTAACTGCTCCCGCTGCAATTTCAAAGCCTGCTGTGACCTTGTACCTATTCCAGTGTTCTGTACCTGTTTTCGTACTTGTCTCTGTATCCGTTTCGGATTACGCCCAGCCTCCTTTACATCAGTTGCCACAGCCGGACTAAATCTTAACTGATAATAATTTTTCAAGACAAAATCACATACCTCATAGTCTTTCGGTTCCGCACCAAACGTAACCTTGCATACAGAGAGCTTTCCCTCCGATGTGCATTCAAAAATGCCGACCCAAAAAGGTTCCTCAAAAAATACTGTCAATCTGCCTGATACTTTGTCCATGACAATTCCTCCTTAAATGCTTGTAATGAACAAAGAACGGACGACCCTAAGGAGGGAGGGTTACTTACACCGAACGGTGCGGCCGGGCTACCTACCGACTCTGCAAGAGATTGCCTCTTACGTTGCGTTTTTATCTTTGCCCCTTGATTTTACCACTTATTCTAATATTTATCTATACCAATTGAGAGTGCAACAAATAAATCATTTTCAAATATACCTACTCCTTTTTGTTAAGCTTATCATTCTTACTAAACTATATATTTCTAATATGTTTTTGTTTCCGTACTATTTGACATATGCTACACTATGAAAAACAGAATGGCATTTTATAAGGAGAATTTTATGGAATATTCTATACGGAAAATGACAGTGTCAGAATATCCAATGTTGAATGATTTTCTATACGAAGCTATTTTTATTCCAGATGGAATCGAATCACCACCTAGAAATATTATTACTTCTCCCGAATTGCAGATTTATGTTGATCGTTTCGGAGAATTAAAAGATGATTTTGCATTAGTTGCAGAAGTAGAGAAAAAAGTCGTCGGTGCTATCTGGGTACGCATTATGAACGATTACGGGCATATTGATGATAAAACTCCCTCCCTTGCAATTTCCCTATACAAAGAATATCGAGGACAAGGGATAGGAACAGATATGATGAAAGAAATGTTGTCTTTGTTGAAAGCACATGGTTACAAACGTGTTTCCCTTTCCGTTCAAAAGACTAATTATGCGGTTGAAATGTATCGAAAAATCGGTTTTGATATTGTACGGGGAAACAAAGAAGAATGGATTATGCTATGGCAGGAGGGCAAACATTGATATACTATATAAACGTATACACAACACTATCAGTGCCGTCCTGAGCATTTGATTCTCAATAGGACGGATACCAGTCGGACAAACGGTATATATTTGTTTTAACGTGTGCCGCCATTCCTGTTTGTAGAAATGCACCAGCGGTAATATGAAAAATTTTCAGAGGATAAATACTTTTAGTAGAAAATCAATTGGCCCGCTTACAGCAATAGCATTGATGAGGGCTTCTCTAACGGCAAAGCACTTATTCAAAATATAACCGATATAGAAATTGCTATCCATAAATATCTAAATTTAAAATTTGAAAAAGAAAATCTATTTATTCAATAAACAGATCTCAAAAAGACATCACATTAACATCACAGATTGAAAAAAATCCCGAGACCCCTTTATTTTCAAGGGTTCTCGGGATTTGCTAATTATTCGAACTCCTCGGCGGATAGATTGAACTGGCTGTATCTCTCTAAATTTTAGTGATTTTATTATCCGTATTCTTCAAAAAATACTCTCATATTTATGCCAGTCCAAATTTTTAGAGCCAAAATAGAGCCAGACAAAACGGTTATTCTCTCTTGTTTACCTTATCTACATGGTGCAAGCACCATGTAATTATACCGCCAAGTAAATATGCAACTACTTTTGTTATACGACAACTTTAGCGTCATAAAATATTATTGTAATTTTTCATATATCAGATTTATAATCTCTTGATTTCGATTCGAAGACAGTTTTCTCTTTACATTAGTTAAATTTTCTTCATATCCTCCCTTATCTATAATATTCCTTAAAACAGTTTTTTCACAATCCGCAAACTTCACAGTAACAAGATCAAATAATTCCTCTCCTGTAGTTTTCGTAATCACTCCCTCACCCAAACGCTTATGCCTTATATTCTGACCTACATTAATTGTCTTTTGCTCCCTGTTTCCTTCATACTGTTCAATCATATAATCTACAAATGATTTAAGAACATAAATATAATCATCAAAATCAAGTACCGACAAATGTTTATTATGCGTTCCAAGCTGCTTCCATTCGATTCCATACCGTCCCATAATCTGGGCAAGCTCCCGCTTTTCTGATTCTATCCACTGATTCCATTCCGTTGCTCCCCTCGTACCGCTCTTAAAGCCCTGTTCTCCCAATGCTCCCTCTAAGGAAACTCGGGTATCAAGACCACGCTTGCTGTTACAAACAGCAGGAACAAAATCTACATGAACGTGAGGCGTTTCCTCATCCATGTGTAGATGAGCAGAAAATGCATGAAGATATGGATTCCGTTTCTGAAAATTTTTCATATATTCAATCAGGATCTCCTTTGCAAGTCCCCCCTCCTCACTTTTTGCATTCATATCATCCCTATTTCCAATTTGAAAAACTGCTTTATGAAATAGCTTATCCTGCTTGCCCCGCCGGATTTTTTCGTAATAATTATCAATCTTCCTGTCATTTCGTTTCTGCTTCGCATTATACCGCTCCAAAGCTTCATCAAATAATTCGAGATAAACTTCTTCAATCTCTGCATGGCAAAACTGCACATTGTAAATACTTCGTTCCACATCCACATTTTTCGCACTAAAGGCTCTTGTATTATGAGATTAATAGAACCCTTTCCCTTCATACCGCTAATTGTTGTCTCCAAGCTTTATCCTTTCTCCCTGTTTAGGGGTAATCAGTGCCGGATACGGCACATAGCTTTATTACTTTCGTCGAAAGTAGTGCAAAAGCACTTTTGACAGCCGTTCCGTCCATCAAAAGCTGCCATTGCGTCCTGCCGGAGGCTTCCAGCCGCTTTGCTTCCACTGCCATAGCTTTTCGGATAGCCGATAGCACATTTTCTATCGTATATTCATCCCATCCAGCAAGCCCTATCAATATTCTTTCTTCATCAGCAGTCAATCCTACCTCTCCGAAGATTTCATTTAGGCCAGCGATTTTCCGGGCTTCACTTTCATAAAAATATTTATTTACATTCCGAGCTCTCCACTCTGGTTGCTTTATCATAAACATCCTCCTCTACTGAATTTGCAAGACCGCAACAACGCAATGTCTATACTTTTTGCAACCTTGCAGATACCAAGTTCGCAAATTTCATATACTTTGTATTGTTGCGTTGTTACTTTATTCTAATTTGATTTATCCAACTCCCAATACCAACTATTATTTATCCGCCTCGCTCTGATATTTAATTTCTTTTTGGCATTTTCCAATGTCCGTCTGGATATTCCCTGTTCCTCCGCAAGACTAAAAATCTCGTTACTTTGCATGATATTGTTTGTTTCTTCCAGTTCCATATCACTGTCTAAGCCTCGCCCTTTGACAGCTTTGCCGCTATATTCAATACCAGTGTTGTCTTTCCATCTCCCGGATCGCCCTGCACAATCGTCAGTTTTCCATATGAGATAAACGGATACCACAGCCATGTTACTACTTGCGACTGTATCTCCGACATTTTAATCATCTGTAATTCTGTTCTGGTTTCTTCCATAATGTCCTCCATTTTTTGAAATTCTCATCGTCTGTGGAAGCAATCTCTGCTATACTTAACTTGCGAATATTGATAACAGAAGTTTTCCGGTTATCACAGCCCTAACAGTTGCCGCTGTCGGGGCTTTTTTCATTTCCATCCTGCCATAAATATTTTGCACCGTCTAACATCCAAAGAATTGCTTTAAGCATATCCAGACATTCATTTCTCATATCTTGCAAGTACTCTGAGGATAATGGGACCTCTGTCTGTTCAAACTGTTCTGTTACTTCTCTGATATTTGTCTGCATGATTTTTACTTCTTCTACCAGCTGATAAATCAGTTCTTTCCTGCCAACCACGCACACCCTGTTATAAATACAGGAGCGTACAAAATAATCCTTTTTTGACATTCCGCTTACTAAAATCTTCACCTCAATTTCTTCCCTTTCTCTGGGAGAAATACGAAAGCTGATTGTTGGGTATTTATGAACTCCGCTCATTCTCGTCCTCCTTGTTTTTTCTATTTCCAGCTTATCTGCAAGTTCCCCCTGCTTGTTTGGATATAAGTGAGAGTAAGTGTTTAATGTTATTTCGATTTTCTCATGTCCCAGCCTTTCTGCAATTGCAAGTGGTGTAAACCCCAATTCCACAAGCAGAGAAGCATGTGAATGACGTAAGCCATGCAGGCGTATCCTTTTTACACCAGAAGCCTTAATACCTCTGATAATTTCATGTTCCATATAGGACTTTGTGAAACGGAACATTCTTTCATCTGCCATAATTCCATATAAATGTGAAATATACTCCCGCAATTCTTCTGCCAGAAAAGACGGAATCGTCACAATTCGTTTACTTTTAGGCGTCTTAGGTGGTGTAATAATGTCCCTCCCATCCAGACTCTGATATGATTTATTGATTGAAATTGTCCGCTTTTCTAAATCAATATCTTTATACGTCAATGCCAGTAATTCTCCTATTCTCATGCCTTCCAGTAGAGAAGCAAAAATGCCATTTTCGTTTCCGGCTTATCCTCAACGGTTGCAAGGAACTGCTTAAATTCCTGCTTTGTCCAAAACTCTCTTTCTCCGGCATGGCTCTTCCCAATACTCCCGGCTTTCCTACAATGATTGTACTTTAAGTCATAATACCGAACTGCATAATTGAAAATTGCAGCCAGTTAATTATTAACCGTTTTCAGATAAGTTTGTGAATATCCCTTTTTCATCAACGCATTTTGCCATGCACGAACATCCGAAGTTTTGATTTCACTCATATTCTTTTTTTAAAATAAGAAATGATTTTCAAATCAATGATAAATTTCTTTGTCCGCATGGTATTTTCACGCAAGCAATGTTCCATATCTTCATAATAAATTTGAACAAAGTTCTCAAAATTGATGTTCAAATCTTTCTGCTGTTGTTGCAAAAAATCTCTTTTTCACTGCTCGGCATCTGATTTTGTTTTGAAACCTCTTTTGTTATTCTTGCGGCTCACACCTTGCCAGTCCTTATAATAAAATTGACAACACCACATTTTTCCATCTCTTGTTGCTGCCATAAACTCTATCTCCTTTCCTACACGGTTACGGTCAAGCCGTAAAACTTTTCTTTAAAATATTTTGTTGGAACTTTGCCGCAGATTGTTCGATAGCCTTTCACTTTTAATTCTTCATTCAACCCTCGGATAATCTTGTAGGCATATCCGGTTGATACCCCCAGCATTTCTGCCGCTTCTTCTGCTGTCACATACATCTTCTTTGATTTCTCCATACATTGTCCTCCTTTTCCTTATAGGTACTTTTGTGCCTTCCAAACATATTATTCAAGATTTATTTTCTTATTTACTTATGATATGTTAGAATATAAATGTCCCTATTATTTTATGTTTTCAATTGTAAGGAGTTATCCCATGACTGTAGGTGAAAAAATAAAGACATTCCGAACTATCCGGGGAATTTCACAAAATATGTTAGGAGAATTGGCTGGCATAGGCGGCACAACCATCCTTAAATATGAATTAGGAATCCAGAACCCAAAACCCGATCAGCTTTTGAAAATTGCCAATGCTTTGGGTGTGAGTATTAACGTTCTTACAGACTTTGATATAGAAACAGCCTCTGATGTCCTTACCTTACTTTTCAAAATGGACGAACAAATAGATATGGAAATTGACGGAGAAAAGGATACAGACGGGAATCTGCTTCCTGATACAATCTGTATTCGCTTCAAACACCCGGAAATCAACAACCGGCTTGCCAAATTCGCTAAAGCAAAAAAATAACAGCAAAATCTGATTGCTTCCAAAGATGCTTTTCCAAGTGAAGAGGCTTTTCAGCATGAGTTAGAGCAGATAAACGAAACGTGCGAACAAATCAAACAGCATTTAGTTGATACAAACAGAGTTGTAAAAAAAGGAACTTCTGGAATATCAGTCAAAGTATATTCCGAATAAGACACTATTCACTAAAATTACATGTACTGTTCTGGAAAGGGGAATGAGGGATGAAAAAGAACATAGAACATAATTCAATAGACACAAAAAACTTTAAAGAAGCCTTAAATCAAGCAGTCAAAAATGTAGGAACAGCGGCTTCTTCTACAACCGAAAAAGCTAAAACAGCTCTTACAAAATCTAAAGATTCTATTCTGAAAACGATTGACACAAATGGAAATGGAGAAATTGGTATTGAGGATTTCATTATTATCGGCTTACAAACTCCCGGAATTAAAGTCAACCGAGCAGATTTTTTGCAGCGAGAACTAATGAAAAATTATCCTCCAGAAGTGATTGAATCGGCTATTACACATAATCCAGCTTACGCTCAGATACCGGCTTGTGAAATTGACAAAATCGCAGATGAAGTAATAAAATTTGAGCGAAACTGCGTTTCTGGAATTTCCGCTGCACTGGGAGTACCCGGCGGTGTTGCAATGGTTGCCACTATCCCCGCTGACTTAGTTCAATACTATGGCTATATGCTTCGTGCTGCTCAGAAACTTATGTACTTATACGGTTTTCCAGAAATCGACACAACCGAAAAGGAGTACAAATTTGATTCCGAAACTATGAATTTGCTAATTATCTGCCTCGGAGTCATGTATGGTGTTCAGGGAACAAATACAGCCCTTAAAGCAATGGCAACCGCCTTAGGAAAAGGCGTGGAAAAGAAATTGATGAATGCCGCTCTTACAAAGGGAACAATCTACCCAATTGTAAAAAGTGTTTCAAAATGGTTTGGTGTTAATATGACAAAACAGGTATTTGCTGGCTTCTTCAAAAAAGCGATTCCCGTTGTTGGAGGCGTAATAGGCGGTGGTATTACATATTTATCATTTAAGCCTTGTTGTGATAAGTTAAAAGAATCCTTGCGTGATACACTGTTAAGTAACCCTAAGTACCACTCTACGAAAGAAGAAACTATTATCATTGACGCTATTGAGATTCAAGAAGTGTAATTCAATATTCCTAAAAAATTAGAGCCATTTTAGATCCAAAGGACATAAAACAACCCCGGAAATGCCCATTTTATCAGCATTTCCGGGCTTCTGTCCTGTCAAAGGGCAATTCCCTTTATTCTTCAAAGGGCAAAATCGAGTATTCTCTCTTTCCTTTTCCGCCCCTGTTTTTTCTCTGTTATTTTCCCGACTATTTCCTGCTGATAACCTCTGATATTATTCCATGATATCTCCCTGAAATGCCCTGTTTATAAGGTTTCTTGTACTTTTTCTGAGGATTTTCTGAACATAAAAAGAACGACCTGACACTGGCTTTTCTGCCTTGTCTAAGGTCGTTCTTTTTATGTTTCTATTCTTTTTTCAGACTACCCAACTTTGCCCTTGTGAGAATAGTCTGGAGTACCTCGGAATATGTCCGTTATTCAAACTCGGCGTATCCTTTAGTATTATTAACTGTATTTATTTAAGTTTTGTGTGGGTTCATGCCGATATTTACTTCAATTACATCAGTTATTCTGGTTTACTGATTTTCTGTTGCCAAAATGTTGCCAAAACATTACTTATTACATTTCATAAAAGTTCTAACCATATCCCACCTTATTTTTTCAAAAAATTTATCAATTGATGCATAATTTATCAACTCATTTGCAAATTTATCTATCCAACCGTAATATTGCTCTTTGTTCATAAAAAAAGCAAGTGGCGAAAACTTCAAATCTACTCCGAGCATTATTTTGTAACACGAAATATTTGAAAGGTCCTCAACTTTCATATATCTCTTTTCAAAATCATGCGGCAAAACCGTTCCAAATCCAGTAAAAGCTGGTGTAATTTTAAGCTTAAAATACGGGTGCTTCAAAATAATAGTATTAGGTTTTTCTCTAACAAACTGACATTTTAACGGTACATAAAGTTCAAATTTATCATATATTGCACCATTTTTACTAATACTATATACAACATTTCTTTCAAAATCTTTATTATCAAATGCTGTCCTTTCATACGGTGGCTTAGAAAATAAATTCACAAAAATATTAGAAGCAACAAAATCATTAATTTCATCTCTTTGTATTCTTGTTATTTTATCTTTATTGTATTTGGGGTTATTAAAATAATCCGTTGTTAATGTGGACAATTTCTTCAAAACTATGTATTCTAAAAGTTGATTTAACAATGCACCTGAACGCGAAACACCAATAAAAGTTTTATCTGGTTCGACTTCATTAAAAATATGAGTCATTGCAAGTCTATCTTTAATCCACATTGCTTCTATATTTTTATCTTCTGATAACGCCGCATTCAAGTATTTGCATACATCATACGAAAATGCATAACCATCAATATCTAATATTTCTCTATTTGCATTATCATACACTAATGCTGCCTCTATTATCACATTTCTATTCGATTGTTTAAATTTCTGAAAAGAAATAATAAGTAAAGATAATATAATCAAGATACTACCAATTATTATTAGCACCAAATTATTATTAAAATCTAACTCATTACTTATCCCTAACACTACGAAATTTATTCCTATGGAAATAATCACTGTTGTAATTACAATTTCAAAAATTGTCTGTTTGCTTTTTTTAATATTCTCAATAGAATTCTTCATTAGTTTAACAATTCCTCGTCTGATTTTCATTGACAACAACATAAAGTCAAAATATGATAAATACTTATATGACAAGCAATCCTATAGACCACCTGCCATATAAAATAGATAATGTACCCTCGTACTACTCATACTCGGCGTGCTCTTTGTTTTTCTTAACTATATTCATTTAAATTTTATATGAATTCACGCCAATATTTACTTCAATTACATCAGTTATTTGAAGTTACTGATTTTCTGTTTCCAAAATATTGACAAAAATGCAAATAGATGATTACATATCTGGTATAGTTTGCATTTTTATTTCATCTACTTTTGCGTCTAATTCTTGTAATGTTTCATTCCAGATCCCCAACTCTATCAATATACTTTTTAATTTCCCATAATAAATATCATCCTTTATAATGGTTGCCATAAACGCAGAATATTCTGCCTCTCTCGTTCCTTTCGATAATATATTTTTACATCCACGTAACACTCTATTCTTTTTTTTAGTATCGCTACACAATATATATTTATTTTCATTTGCCAGCTCATAAATCTCCCGGATTTTCTCTATTATTGCCTCTCCTTGCTCAAACCTGAACTTGACAACATCCTCTGTATCATTTAAACCTAATACATCTATTGTATCACGAACTATTTTTTCTACCTTATCATTCCTACTATAATATCGATAATTTTTTAAATAGAAATACTCTTGTGGATTCTGCTCAAAAGGATTGATAATTGGTTCTTCATATGTATCATGAGACGATTTGTTTTTATTACAGTGAGGGCATGAAGGATTTAAATTGTTCCATTCAACAACTTCATCTTCATATTTATCTTTATAATGAAAATGGTCTACATGCATTTCTTTGTACCCCTCCCCTATAAAGCACTCACAATACACGCATTTATTATTACACTCTTTCAAAAGTTTATCTCTGATATACTTTTTATTCCATACGCTTTTTTTCTTGTCCTTTTTAAATTCTTCTGTTAAATGCTTTTGTACATCTACTGTTAACTCTTCTGGTTTTTCTATACGTTCTACCTTTATCACGTAAATCACTCCTCCCATTCTGCCACTTGAATAGCTAGTAATTTACGTAATGGATTTTCCGGATGTAACATTTCCTTTAACAATTCATATTGTTGAAGAATTTTATCTCTATCTTCATTATTCATTGCTTCATCAAATTTTGCTAATGTTTCTTGATATAATCGAGAAGTTGTTGCAGGCATTTCCATAACATATTTTAATATTTCTTCCAATGTCCAACCTTGCAAACCATATTTCCCCAAATTTAGCTCTTTTAAATGTGTATTTCCCTCTTCATCGCACCCCAAAGCTATAATTTCATCCTTTTCTAAAGTTTGAAGAATACTGGGACTATGTGTAGTTAAAATGAATTGCGCATATGGGAAAATTGTTTTTAAGGCCTTTATAAGCCCAGCTTGCCAGGTAGGGTGCAAATGCAAATCAATCTCATCAATAAGCACAACTCCATCAAACTGGCTTGCTTGAATGGGATTTTCAGAATTTCTATATTCTATCTCTTTTATAATGCCGAAAATAATATAAATGCAACTCTTATATCCCGAAGATAGATACTCAAAATAAATATCTCCCTTTAAAGTATTTAACATAATATCATATGTTCTCGCTATAACTGTTTTAAAGTTGACCGTATCATCCAAAACACTAAAAGTTTTCTCTGCAAGTCTATAATTTTCGATTTGCTCTTGACTTAAACTATCTTTTTTATCTACAAACAGGTATCTATTTACAAACCAATTTTTAATATCATTTGCTTGTATACCATTTACAGCCATTTGTCCAACAACATATTCTTGTCGCTCTGGATCTGATGTAACCGAATTAAGTTTGATATAATCAATATTACGATTTATTCCAAAATAAAGAAGGTCTTTAGAATATTCCCGCCACCCTCCTCGATATGTATCTGTACTAGGTTGAAATTTTTCCACTTTTTCTTCTTTATTGTTTATAACCCGTTTTCCATCTTCGATCAAACTTAATTGAATATTGTACTTACCTACTTCATATAAAGCATTTCTCTTTAATTTTGACGAAATGTTAGAACTAAACGCATCAGAAATTATGTCTAATATTGTGGTTTTTCCAATACCATTTGCACCGCATATTACGTTTAAACCATCGCCAAAGGATAACTCCAAATGATGAATTCCTCCAATCCCATTAACTACTAATGATTCAATCTTCATTTTCTAATTTTTCTCCTTATATTCTTGATTTACAGTATTTTCTTCATGCAAATAGACTCTGGCATATCTTTATATTGCCCATAGTTTGGAATAACTTTATATCCTATTTTTCCATACAAGGCCGTTGCCGCAACAAGTGGTGCTCCAGATTCCAAAATCAGACAGTTGTATCCTTTCTCCCTTACAATATTCTCTAATAATCCTATTAGTTTTCTGGAAATTCCTTTACTTCTGTACTCCTGCTTTATAAAGACACGCTTTACTTCAGCAGATTTGTTATCATACTTTTTTAAGCTTACACATCCAACTGGAATATCATTATCATAAGCAACAATTACATCATGAATATCATCAAGTCAATTATAAGGAATATATTCTGCCCGATTTTTTTCTCCACCAACAAGTTCGTTTAGAAAGTTATCTAAAGCGTGACATAATTCAATAAAATCATGATTGTTACCATCAGTATATATAACTCTCATTTTTATCAATTCCTTTGCTACCTAACAATTTTTTAGTTCATCAAGCTAGAATTGTTATTTCCGATTCGGTTTTCTTTTAATAGCCAACAATTTCATATAATCATCAAATTCAGCCGTATCAGTAGGTTCAAACATTACCCATTTTCCATCATGATAGATTTTTGCTTCGTCATATTGCCTACAAACTGAGTTAGAAAGAGCCTCTCTTATACCTTCAAATTTTGTTCTTTCATCTTTTCCAAAAATAATCATGAAACCAACGCAATTACTTTTTGCGTATAAACAACAGAGTGTTTTACCGCCTCTACGATATTTATACTCATAAGTCCAATTCTTACCGCCAGTATTCCATAATCGCTCCATTTCGTATTTTTCATCAATAGCCGAACATAACTCTTGCCAAACTTCAAACAAAGATTGTCCGAGTAATTCAGTCATAGTTGATTGAGACGGTATATTTTCAAGCATTGTATCCCTCCATAATTTTCACTATTCTAAAAATTATATTGCTCCTATCATACCTGCTTCAAACAAAGTTTCAAATGTATTTACCGCACCACCATGCTCCACAATTAAGCCATCGATTACTTTATCAATATCAACGCCTGTAAACACTAAGCGTTTGCCAGTTGATTTTATTCCAATCCATTCTCCTTTATGTGTCCCTTCCATAATAAACTCTGAAATGACATAATCCCCATCACAAAACTGTTTGGTAATCTTCATTCTATAATCGGGATATGTCTGCTTAGTTGCCTTTATGTGTTCTTTCATACCCTCAATACCAACTGATATCAACTTTTCTCCCATTTTTACACAGCATTCCGGCGATATAAACTCTGCCATTCTCTCAATTTGATTTTCAGATATGACAGTTTCATAAAAGTATTTTATTCTCTCTGCTGATTTCATCGTCCAATCCTCAAAAATCACATTTTCATTTACTATATAGCTATTCTACCAGAACCCGCCATTACTTTCCACACATTATCAATAGAAATAGCAAATCCCCACCACCCAGTCAAGAGTATACTGAACGGCTACGCCGCTCTTGACTAACTGGCGGGGATTCGCTTCATGGCAGCTAATAGGGCTTTAAACAGCCCTCTCCGGTCATCGAGCGTCCCTGTTATGCTTTCTCCTTGCAACCCATTTCTGTTCAGCTTCTATCCGTTCCTGTTGCCTCGCCCGGTTAATCACAGCGTTTACCTGTTCAGCGCCAACCACAGCTTTTATACGGCCAAAATCCGCCGCCACTACCCGCAGTTCCCGATTTTCCTCCAAGACTTCTTCCAGCCTGTTTGTCAGCCGTTCATTTCCGCTCCGTTCCCTGTTATATGCCGCTTGTAGCTTTGCAAACTTATTTGAAATATCCAGATACGCCGAATAAACGGAGCGCATAACTTGTACAATTTTCTTTACCAGGGGTTTTGCTTTCTTCTCCCGATACGACTTTGCAGATTCCATAACCGCCGCTTCTGGAAGCGTCTGCTCCGGATCTGCGGAAAAATCTGCCGCCAGTTTCTCCATGTTCTTTACCATAGGAGCAAGTTCATTCATGCGCTTCTGGTATTTGTCCGCCTGTTTCTGCGCTTTCTCTGCTTCCTGCCGGGACTCCTGCAAATCTTCCTGTAAGGAACGAATCTCATCATCAACCTGTAACAACTGTTCATGTAAATCTTCGTTGATTTCTTGAAAAGTAGCGTTTTCTTCCTGCAATTCCGCTTTCTTTGCTTCCAACTCTGCTACTTCCTTTGCCCGCTCCTTTTTCTCAAAATCCAGAACGGATAAATGCTTTTCATGTGTGCCTTTCTTCTCCCACTCAATCCCATGTTCCAGCATGACAGCGGCAAGCTGTTCTTTCTCATAAGCCACCCACTGATTTAATTCTGTTTCCCGTCTTGTGCCGCCTTTAAATCCGAGAGCAGATAGTGCCTGTTTCAGTGATACTCTTGTATCAAGTCCCCGCCTGCTTCCTGTCGTATACGGTACAAAATCTATATGCAAGTGGGGCGTCGCTTCGTCCATGTGAAGATAGGCACTGAACACCTTTAACGTAGGATTTCGCCGCTGGAAGTCCTGCATATATTCATCAAGCACCTTTACCGCAAGCTGTCCATTCTCCGTCTTTGCTCCCATATTGTCCTTATCCCCAATTTGCAGGATAATTTCGTGAAACGGCTTCTCCTGTTTACCGGAACGGATTTTCTCGTAATAATCGTCAATCCGGCGGTCACTTCTGGTCTGCTTCTCATTATACCGGGCGAGTGCTTCATCAAACAATTCGTGATATACGTCCTTAACATTTTCATTGCAATATTCTACGTTTAGATAACTTCGTTCCGGGTCAGTGTTCTTTGCATGGAATTTTCTGCTATTATGATTGACAGAGCCTTTCCCTGTCATAAAGCTGATGGTTCGCTTCAATCAATATCCTTTCTCCCTGTCTGGGTAATCAGCGCCGGATACGGCGCATAGGCTTTGTTACTTTCGCCGAAAGTAACGCAAAAGCACTTTTGACAGCCGTTCCGTCCATCAAAAGCTACCTTTGCGCCCTGCCGGGAGCTTTTCCGTCCTACGGACGGGGCGGCTGTTCCCGCCGCTTTGCTTCCGCTGCCATAGCTTTTCGGATAGCGGAAAGTACATTTTCTACCGTACATTCCTCCCACCCGCACAGCCATACCAGCGTCCGCATTTCTGCCGCAGTCAGTTCCACATCTCCAAAGATTTCATTGAGTGCGGCAATCCTCCGGGTTTCACTTTCGTAAAAATATTTGTTCACGTTCCGGGTTCCCCATTCCGCCTGAATTATCATCAAATCATACCTTTCTCGTTGTCCGCTATCTACAGGAGCGTGACACGCTCCTGTCTGTTATCATCAAAGGAAAACTACCAGCGGAAGTTATCCGGCACTCCACGTTTTTCCAGATATTCCCGTCTGGCTTTTTCCCGTTCTTCCTGTGTTGGCGCAGTCTTATATTTCGCATATAATTCATGGCGCACCAGCGAATCCAACTTTTGCTCCAACCCTCGCCGGATTTCATTCAGGCAGGCGTCATCTTCCACCAGATGATAGCGGACCAGCGATACAAACAATTCATAAGGGATTTGCACGTTCTTCATAAAAAATCCTTTCTGCGTCGGTTTGCGTCGATAGCGCCGATATTTTCTATACCAGTCCGCTATCAAAAATACCGTCGCAACCGACGCATATCGTCGCTTTTATTCTTTCGACTCAAGCCGTTTCAGAATAATCTTCCTTTCATGTCCCCGCTTATTGTCATAGAAAATCCCATAGTCATTTAGTAACTGGCTGTTGATCACATTCAGTTTTCTGGAAAGCACGTTTGCCTGTATCTGCATATCCGGCAACTGGCTCACAAGTTCTGTTGCCGTCCCCTCCCATTCCGGCTTATCCTCTGTCAGAAAATTATTGATTGCTTCCAGCAGGGGATTCGGTGGCTGCTTCCACAATTCTGTTTCCGCCTTTTTGAATTTCCAGATGCAGCGTTCCCGATCAAACTCTATGGTCAGCTCCTGATCCGGCTGGTCACGTCCCACAATGTCCAATACAGCCAGATTATCAGTGCGTTTTTTCTTGTGCATAATGAACGCCCCATCTGCCGCTCCAAGCAGCCCATTCGTGCCGGAAATCATATCAAAGCTGTCCTCAGATTCCATCTTGCGTGTGTGATGAACCACCAGCAGGCAGATACCGTATTTATCGCTGAACGACTTTAATTTTGTCACAATCTCGTAGTCGCTGGAATAACTGTACCTGTCCCCGCCGACCTCACGCACTTTCTGGAGCGTGTCAATGATAATCAGCCTCGCGTCCGTATGCGCTTTCAGAAATTCCTCTAATTGCCTGTCTAAGCCCTCATTCAATGTCTTTGCCTGTGTCGCAAAATACAGGTTATCCGCACATTCCACACCAAACATACCGGAGAGCCGCCGCTGAAGCCTCGCATAATCATCTTCCAGTGCCAGATACAATACCGTCCCCTTTCGGATGGGATAATCCCACAGAGGAAGCCCCATTGCCACATGATAGGCAAGCTGCCCCATAAAGAACGATTTTCCAACTTTCGGCGCACCCACAAAGAGATAAGTGCCGCCATAGAGAAAACCGTCCACAAGCGGCGTTCTCGGCGGGTAGACGGTATCATACAGTTCCGTCATAGAAACGGTTTGAAGCCCGCCGTTCCCGGATTTCTCCGGGTTTTGTGCGGCTTGCAGATTGATTTGTGCTGTTTCATTTGCTATAATTTCACTGTGATTTTTTAATTGCGGCTGCGCCCCATCTGCGCCAACAGATGATAAGGGAGCAGTCGTTTTCATTTTTTCTGTCATTCATCTTCTCCTTTCAGACCATCTAATGTGATTGCTATTACCTGCAACGTGTAAAGTAGTTCGTCATTGTCCGGGCTTAACGCTTCCAGCCGCTTCAATTCCTCGTAGATAGCCACCATTTGGTTTTTCAGCGCCTTATAAACCCTCGGATTGCCCTGTACCACTACATCCCGGCACAGCAGCCGCCTTGTGATATAGTCCTGCTTTGTCAAGCCCGACAGCGCCACCAAATCATTGAGCAGCTTTGATTCCTCGTCAGACACCCGGAACGCTACCGTATGATTACGCCACCGTCCTTTGTAATCAAGTGTTCTTTCCATTTGCACCCTCCTTTGTCATTCGCTCCATTTCCAGTTTCTCCGCCATTTCTGTCTGCACCGTAGGGAACAAGTGAGCATAACGATAGGTGATCTTCTCCGCTTCATGCCCCATGCGCTCCCCAATCGCCAGCACTGAAAATCCCATGTCGATTAACAGAGAAACCGCACTATGACAAATATCATGCACGCGAATCTTCTTTACACCCGCCTGCTTCGCCCCTCGCTCCATTTCGTGATTGAGATAGGATTTCGTGACCGTAAACAGACGCTCGTCCGGCTGAATGTCATACAGCATTTTGATATATTCCTGCATTTCCTCACAGAGAAAGGTTGGCATTTTGATTGTACGGTTACTCTTTTTCGTTTTCGGGCTTGTGATAATATCCCGCCCTTTAGAGCGGTGAAATGTCTTGCTGATTGTGACTGTCTGCTTCTGAAAATCAAAATCAGCCGGAGTAAGCGCCAGCAGTTCGCCGGAGCGGATTCCACACCAGTAAAGCATTTCAAAGGCATAATAGGAACGTGGCTTATCCATCATGGCTTCGGAGAATTTCAGATATTCCTCTTTCGTCCAGAAATTCATTTCTTTCGGAACCTCATTTCCCATTGTTCCTGCCCGTCTTGCCGGATTGTACGGCAGGTTATAAAAGTTCACAGCATGATTGAAAATCGCCGTTAGCTGAGCGTGTATGGTTTTCAGATAGTCAGATGAATAAGGCTTTCCTTTCTCATCCCGGTACGCCATAAGTTCATTCTGCCATGCGATAACGTCCTTTGCCTCAATCTCCGCTATCTTCCGATTCCCAAAATACGGTAAAATCTTTGTGCGAATTACATGGCTTTTGGATTCCCATGTGCTTTCCTTGACGCGCTGTTTCTTGTCGGCTTCGTAAACCTCAAAAAAGCTGGCAAAAGTCATATTCAACTTTGAGTTCTGTTTCAGCATGACCTCATGCTCCCATGCTTGCGCTTCCCGTTTCGTAGCAAATCCCCGTTTCTGTGTCTGCTTCCGTTCCCCCTTCCAGTTCGTGAAGCGATAGATTACCCGCCACGTTCCCGTAGCATTGTCTTTGTATACAGCCATTCAAATCATCTCCTTTCCGCTTAATCGCTGTAACAGACTTTTTTGTGAAAAAATGTAGCGTTCACACGTCCCGCCACCGTCAGATAGCCCTGTTTCTGTAATTCTGCGTTCAGTTCCCGCACAATCTGGTAGGCTTTTGACTTTGACACCCGCAATTCCGCTGCCACATCCTCCACAGTCATAAATGATTTTTCTGCCATTCCGTTATCGTCCCCCTTTCCTTTAAAATCTTCGCCGTTCTGCCTCCCTGTTCTGGCAGGCAACCCTGTTCGGCGCTGTGCCAGTCCCTCATATATGAGAGCCGCTCGCTCCATTTCTGGAAGTCATGGCGTTTGTTCAGTTTGGACGTCCATTCAGTTTTAACTCTTTTTGTTTAAGTTGTATTCATAATACTAAATAAATTCCGTTAAGTCAAGTGGTTTGCAGAAAAATATTAACTTTTTTTATTTAAGTTTCTCTTGCTATTCCTGTTGCGCCGTGTTATACTAAATTCAACAAATTTGTTTAAGTCAAGAATGGTTGTATCACTATAACTACAACGGAGGTTTTATTATGGCAATCGGCAAACGAATACGCTTTTTCCGCAATCGGAAAGGCATGACGCAGAAGCAGCTAGGCGAAATCCTCGGTTTTCTCGGAAAAACCTCTGATGTTCGTATGGCGCAGTACGAATCAGAAGCCAGAACGCCGAAACAAGACCTTGTAAAAGAAATGGCTCATATCCTTGATGTAAGTCCTCGCGCAATCACTGTCCCAGAAATAGACAGCTATATAGGTCTTATGCACACGCTCTTTGCACTGGAAGATATGTACGGGCTGAAAATCGGAGAGATTGATGGAGAAGTATGCCTGCGGCTGGATAAATCCACCGGCTCCACCTACTCCACTATGTTTGATATGTTCCACGCATGGCAGGAGCAGGCTGCCCGTCTGGAACGTGGAGAGATAACCAAAGAGGAATACGACCAATGGCGATACAAATATCCCGAATTAGATACTTCAAATCACTGGAAGAAAACTGTACCCTCACAAGGATTAAGTGACTTGATTACACAGGCTTCAAAAGACGAAACTAATTGATTTTCAACCTTAAAACACACACTATCTCTACCGCCTGTTAGTTCTTTATTCACGCAAAAAACCTTGCCGACTTTCAGCTTCATTTCTGAAAATCAGCAAGGTTTTTCTGTTATTGAAGTATTCTGTTATTCAGTGAATGATACCCAAAATGTTGCCAAATCGTTGCCAGCACTTAAACAAATTCGCTTGTAGCCCTCATAAATAAAGGCTTTTCCAAGTCCATTTCATCACTCAAACTCAATTTCCACTCGTATGGTTTTCTATAATATCAGCTATTTCCCACGTTTTTAACGCAGCATGATATATCATTTTACGTTTATTATCTTGTCTGTACCTATTTTTAGTACCATCTTAGTGCCACATTCCCATTTTGGGAATCTGCTTCAAGGCTGCCACAACCGCAGAAAAACCCCTTACATCTCTGATCTGGTAAGTTAAGCGGTGACCATTTCGTTCACCCCTGCCCCGCTGCCTTACTCTATCGGCCCTCCTGATCGCTTTTCCTGCCGTTGGGTCATGATATCCCTCATGGTTTCTCAT
>ENA-ORTH01000051-ORTH01000051.1-human-gut-metagenome-genome-assembly--contig:-NODE-51-length-126554-cov-19.539024_pt1 | contig 126554 bp, 86 predicted proteins | sample MGYA00241914_ERZ509192 | MGnify/ENA primary metagenome ERZ509192 (study PRJEB26280, sample SAMEA2338826) | human gut metagenome | biome: human gut; feature: human-associated habitat; material: faeces...
GGAAATCGCTTGGCTTGGCGGCCTAGCGTCTCCAGAGTTTGGGGTGCATCCCCCCGCGACGCGCCGAATGTCTCAATTTGTGTCTGTCCCCAATTGAGACATGGGCGGGGCGGAGGGCCTAGGCGAACTGGCTCCGGTATAGATCGGCGTAGGGACCGTTCTCCGCGAGCAGCTCCTCATGGGTGCCCTGCTCGATGATTGTGCCGGCGCGCATGTGCAAGATCAGATCGGCGTCCACGATGGTGCTCAGGCGATGCGCGATCACAAAGCTGGTGCGCCCGCGCATGAGCGTCTCCATCGCCTGCACGATATCGCGCTCCGTGCGCGTGTCCACGCTCGACGTCGCCTCATCCAAAATGAGGATCGCAGGGTCACACAGAATCACGCGCGCGATGGTGAGCAGCTGACGCTGGCCCTGACTGATGGTCTCGGCATCGTTTTCGATATGCGTGTCGTAGCCCTGCGGCATCGTGCGGACGAAGTGGTCCACATGCGCCATCTCGGCCGCACGCACGATTTCCTCGCGAGTGGCATCGGGACGGCCATAGGCGATGTTCTCGGCGATCGTCCCGTCGAACAGCCATGCATCCTGCAGCACCATGCCAAAGTTCGCGCGCAGGTCCGGGCGAGCCATCGCATGGGTGTCCACACCGTCGAGCTCGATCGAGCCCCCGCCGATTTCGTAAAAACGCATAAGCAGATTGATGAGCGTGGTCTTGCCGGCGCCGGTTGCACCCACGATGGCAACCTTCTGCCCGGGTTTCACATGGAACGTCACATCGCGCATAAGCGGCTTTTCCGGATTGTATCCAAAACGCACACGGCTAAAGTCCACGCGCCCTTCCACGGCGGCGGGAAGCTTCGCGGCGACCTCGGGCAGCGGGTCGGGCTCGACCTCCTCTTCGTCGAGAATGTCGAACACGCGCTCGACGCTGGCAAGCGCGTTCTGCAGCGTGTTGATGGTGAAGGACAGCTGCGTGAGCGGCTCGGATGCCTGGTGGATGTACTGGAAGAACGCCTGGAACACGCCGATGGTGATCTGGCCGCCCACGAGCATGCCGCCCGCCACTACGGCAATCAGCACCTGGGCCAGGCGGATGATGAAACGGATCAGCGGGCTGATGGCATTGGTGGCAAAGTCCGCGCGACGGCTGGCACGAGCGAGCTTGTCAGACAGCTCGTGCACCCTCTGCGAGCTCGACCCCTCGCGGTTGAAGCTCTTGATGATGAGGCGCCCCGAGTAGGCCTCCTCCACCGTCGCGGTGAGCTCGCCCACATAACGCTGGCGCTCGGCGGCGAGCTTGAGCGTCCACTTGGACACGCCCTTGGTAATGAGGGTCGACACAAAGGCGAACACCAAAAAGATCGCCGTGAGCAGCACGCTGTAGCGAAGCATCATGTAGAGCGCGCCGATGATCGTGCCCACCGCGCTCATGAGCTTGAGCAGACCGGTCTGCAGCACCTCGGACATCTTGTCCAGGTCGTTCGTGGCACGGCTCACCACCTCACCGGGCTTGTGGCCGTCGTAGAACTTCAGCGGAAGGCGGCCGAGCTTCTCGGCGATGCTCCGGCGCAGCGAAAGGTTGAGCTTCTCGGCAAAGCCCGCCATGACGAAGCACTGCACGGAGTACAGCGCGCAGGCGCCCGTCCAAATGCCGAAATAGGTAGCGAGCTCGCGACCACCGGTCTCCCAACCCACCGTGAAGGCGCGGCCCTCGGCAAAAGCGGCCTGGATATTGGCCCACAGCACGTCGATCACGCGCGCGCTGTACGCCGGTGCGGCAACATGGAAGCCCGTGTACACGAGGATGGCGGCGATCACCACGCCGAAACGCCAGCGCTCGCCCGCCGCGGCATGCCACAGACGGCGCACCGTCCCCCAGGTGTCTTTGGGGACCTCGAGCTCCTCCTCAGGGGTGCCGGAGGCATCGGCCATTGCCTGCGCATCGTCGATAGCGCCCTGCTTGCGCTCACGCTCGAGGCGGGCGTTCTCGGAAAACAGCTCGTCGGAACCGTCGTCGCGTTTCTTCTTATCCCATGCCATGCTACTCGCCTCCCTTCATCTGACTCTCCGCGATCTCGCGATACACCTCGCAGCCCTCCATGAGCTCCTCGTGCGTGCCCTTGCCCACAATGCGACCATCCTTGAGCACGACGATCTGGTCGGCATGCAAGATGGTGTTGATGCGCTGGGCGATGATGAGCACGGCGGCGTTGCGCGTCTCGGGCTTGAGGGCGCGACGCAGAGCCGCATCGGTCTTGAAGTCGAGGGCGGAGAAACTGTCATCGAAGATATAGAGGTCCGCGTGCTTCATGAGGGCGCGGGCGATGGCCAGGCGCTGGCGCTGACCGCCGGAGAAATTCGTGCCGCCCTGGGCAACCGGGGCGTCCAGGCGCTCGGGCAGGCCCCACACAAAGTCGGATTGGGCCACGTTGAGGGCGTGGCGCATCTCGGTCTCGGTCGCGCCGGCACGGCCATCGCGCAAGTTGCTGGCGATGGTGCCCGAGAACAGCCAGGCCTTCTGCGGCACATAGGCGATGCGCTCGCGCAGGTCGTGCTGGGTCATGGAGCGCACGTCAGCGCCGGAAAAGCGCACCGAGCCGTCCGTGACGTCGTGCAGGCGCAGCAACATCTTGGCGATGGTGGACTTGCCCGAACCGGTGGAGCCGATGATCGCGGTGGTCTGGCCCCGACGGCAGGAAAAATCGATATCGTGCAAGGTGTCCTCGTCCGCATCGGGGAAGCGGAATGAGACATGGTCGAACGTGGCGACCGGGGCGGTTTCGGGCCGGGAAGCATTGAAAGCTCCACCCTCGCCCACCGCGACGACCTCGCCATTCGGCCCCGGCGCCAGAGGCGCAGTGCCCGTACCGTCGACGATGCTCGGCTTCTTCTCGATCACCTCGGCACAGCGCTGCAGGCACACGATGGCGCGCGGCACCATCAGCGCGACGAACTGCGCCATCATGATGTAGAACATAATGAGCATGGCATACTCGACCACCGCGGAGATGTTGCCGATCTCCATGGCATGTGCGCCCACGCGGTTGCCTCCGAGCCACATGAGCAGCACCTCGGCGATGTTCATAAGGCAAAAGCTGAAGCAGTCCACGCCCGCGAAGATCCAGTTCACCTTGATCGCCGCATCGGCGTAATCGGTGAACACACGACCCATGCGGCCCTCCTCGTGGCGCTCTTTGCCAAAGGCGCGAATCACGCGGACGCCGATGATGTTCTCGCGCAGGACCACGTTCATGCGGTCGATGAAGCCCTGCATCTTCTCGAAGATTGGGGCCGCGCGGCGCACCGCGATCACGGCGAACACCATGACCACGGAGACCACCGCGAGCATCATGGCGCCCATCTGCGCGTCGACGCGGAAGGACAGCACCGTGCCCATGACGCAGATGATGGGAACCGGCAGCATGGCCTGGGTGGCGAGCATGACCGTCTGCTGGATGACGTTCACATCGTTTAAGGTGCGGGTGATCATGGAGCCGGTGCCGAACTCCTCAAAGTCGCCGCCCGAGTAGGCGAGCGAGGCATCGTACACGGCATTGCGGATATCGCGACCCACATAGGAGGCGAGGCGGGCGCACAGGTAATTGCCCAGCAGGGCACCGCCGCTCGCACAGCAGCACGCAACGAGCATCTTAAGACCCTGACCGATGATGAAATCTGTGTTCCCGCTGGTCACACCCCGATTGATCATGCCGGCGAGCATGGTGGGGACATACAGCGTGCCCGCTACATCCAGCAGCAACGCCGCAAGCGTCGCCGCAACGAGGGCCTTATACGGTTTGATGGTTCGCAACAACAGTCTCATACGCACGTTCCCCTCCCGGCCGCCCCCACGGCCAGACATATGCACCTCAAGTCAATACCAAATCCTACCTGAACAACTTGGCGTCCCGGGTGGCGACAAACGTCTCAATTTGCGCGGGCCCGACGATCGGGGGGGGGCGGCGGGGAAGCGACGGGAGGTGGGGGTCCGGCGGGGGCAGGGCGTCTGGCGGCGGGAGGCGGTGGTCCAGCGGGGCCGGCGGGAGGCATAGGGAGCGGGAGAAATGATCGGGATTTGCCTGGCTGTCGTAGGATGGCAAATCCCGACCACTTTCAAACGGCATTCAGACGAAAAACGGTCGCGAAACGCCAGGCTGTAGCAGAGCAGCAAATCCCGACCATCCTGGGAGACCCAACGGGAGGAAACCCAACAGAAGAAAGGGGTCGCCGGCGGCGACCCCTGCAGATGCGATGAATTGTTCGCGTGCCGCGCGGCTACTCCTCCGCAGGCTCCTCCTCGACGAGCTCCTCAGCGGACTCCTCGGCCTCAACGGGCTCGGTGCCGGGATACACCCAGCCCTCCTGGATGGACTCGAAGAACGTGGCCTCATCGGTGAGGTCGTGCACGCTCTTGCCGTCGAGCCAGGGCAGCTCGACCAGCTCGGGAAGGGTGGTGACGAGCTCGGAGCAATCGACGAAACGACCCTTTTCGTTCAGCTGCTCGCAGTCCTGCACGCGCCAGTACCCGTCCGTGTGGGTGACGTAGTACTCATGCCCATCGACGTCCATGAACACGCGCGTCTTTGAGCGGAGGTAGGACAAAAGCCCTTCGAAATCCAGGGAGATCTCCTGATCAGCCTTCATTCCCATGATTGGCTCCTATCTGTCGGGCACCCGGAACCCTTTGTCCGAGCGCATGCATAACCGATAGTTCCATCTTTCCCGCCTTATACCTATTTTTCGAGCAGAAGTTGGTAGACGGTTAGTTTGTTCGAGCAGCGGCATGCATGACAGCGCGCCTTTCCTGAATAATCCCCTTTATGGTCGAGATTTGCCACCCTGTCGCAGACCGGCAAATCACGACCGTTTTAGCCCGTTTTAACATGAAAAAATGGTCGGGAAATGCCAGGCTGTAGCAGCGTGGCAAATCCCGACCATTTCTCAACCAAACAGGACGACACGTTCGGCCTCAAGCGCCTCAACTCGCAACTGCCCCGCAGCTGGACCGGCGCAAATTGCATCGATCAGCGCCCGCCCTCAATTGAACCGAGGGCGCTCTGCGCGTTTGGCGCCGGCTCCAATTGAGCCCGCCCCACCTGAGCCCCCAATTGGGTCGGCAGCGGCGTCCTTGTTACCAAATCCCGAGAACGCTTTGCATGCCGAGGCTCACACAGGCAATGCCAATCCAGCAGCACAAGCCCATGAAGATCGGCTTGCCGCCCGTCTTCACCAGCTTGACGATGTCGGTGTTGAAGCCAATCGCGGCCATCGCCATCACGATGAAGAACTTCGACAGCGTCTTGATGGGCGCAGTCACCGCCACGGGGAGCGCGAACACGGTGGTGATGACGCTCGCCAACACAAAGAACAGGATAAAGAACGGGAAGATCTTCTTGATGTCAAACGTGCCTGCAGTAGCACCGGCGCCCTCCCCGGCCTCGGCGGCGCGCTTGGCCTGACGAACCTGCCAAAATGCAAGGAACAGCGTGATGGGGATGATCGCAAGCGTGCGGGTGAGCTTGACGATGGTGGCATGATCCAGCGCATTGGAGCCCGGGTGCATGCCGTCCCAGGCAGCTGCGGCGGCGGTAACGGACGACGTGTCGTTCACAGCCGTGCCGGCGAACAGGCCAAAGCCCTCGTTGCTCATGCCGAGCATGGCGCCGAGCGAGGGGAAAATCAGTGCAGCGATGATGTTGAAGAGGAAGATGACGCTGATGGCCTGGGCGATCTCCTCGTCGTCCGCATCGATGACCGGAGCAGTGGCGGCAATTGCGGAGCCGCCGCAGATCGAGGAGCCCACACCCACGAGCGTCGAGATCTTCTTGGGGATGTGCAGCGCGCGGCACAGCACAAACGAGATGACCAGCGACGTGGTAATGGTCGAGATGATGATGGGCAGGGAGCTAGCGCCCACCTTGGCGATTTCGCCCAAGTTGAGGCCGAAGCCCAGCAGGATCACCGCGTACTGCAGGATCTTCTTCGACGTGTACTTGATGCCCGCCGAGGTCGCCTCCACCACGTCGGCGCGGTGGCGAAGCACCAGGCCGAGCGCCATGCCGATGAGGATGGCGAAGACCGGCCCGCCGATGACCTCGAACTGCTTACCGAGCAGCCATGCCGGCACCGAGATGACCAATGCGAGTGCGACGCCACGCCACAGGTCCTTGAAATTCTTGAAGAGCTCCATGCATCCAACCTTTCTTCCTACCTACGCTCGCGACGGGGCCTTGGCCGCGCCCACTCCGGGGCGCAACCGCGCTCGCCCAAGGCACGGCCCACCCCGTCCAGATCGGGGCGCGCTCCGTCCCTTCGCCGCGTACGATGATTGCCAAAATCATGGTAGGACCTTTGGCTATAATGATTTCCATCATATTGGTTATGCTTGCATCAGAATTTCTTATTACTGCTGTATCTCCTATCACTGCCGTATCGCGCGTTGGGACCACGGATGCTCGACTATCGCACGCACACCTTTTTAGAGGTCTACCGCCAGCGCAGCTTCACGCGCGCCGCGGAGAACCTGCTCATCACGCAACCCGCCGCATCTCAGCACATTCGCCAGATGGAAACCCATTACGGTTGCACGTTGTTCGTCAAGACGGGTCGCGGCATCGAACCGACCGCTGCCGCGGACCTGCTCTATCAGCGACTCCTCACCATGGAAAACGATGAGGCGCGGCTCGCCATCGAGGCCGGCGCCCTCGCCGCCGAGCCCTCGAACACCCGCGAGGCACCGCTCAGGCTCGGATGCACCAGGACCATCGCCGACTACACCGCACCCAGGCTCATGGCGGAGCACCTCTCGACGCACCCGCAGGCGGAGGTCACGCTCCTGACGGGCAACACGCGCGAATTGGTGCGCGCGCTCGAAGAGGGAACGATCGACTTCGCCCTGGTAGAAGGCTTTTTTGATCGTCAGCGATTCGACTTCGAGACGCTTTCGCGCGAGCGCTATATCGCCGTGGCATCGCCGAAGGAGGCGAAGCGGTGCGCCTTTGACCGGCGACCACGGGCAGACGAAGCCGGACGTACGGCGGCGTCCGTGCGCGACCTCCTCGGCGAGCGCCTCATCCTGCGCGAAGCGGGGTCCGGCACGCGCGAGATCCTCGAGAGGCACCTGGCCGCGCGCGACCTCGCCGTCACGGACTTCGCGGGAATCGTCGAGATCGAGAGTATCCCCACCATCAAGGCGTGCGTGCGCGGCGGCGCGGGCATCACGTTCCTATATCGAGTCGCCGTGGAGGAGGAGCTCGCTCGGGGGGAACTCGCGGACATCACGCCCGACGATTTTGCGATCGAGCATGACTTCTGTCTCATCTGGCAACGGGGAAGCCAGTATGCGTCGCGCTATCGTGCCCTCTGCGACGCATGGCGGACCCTGATGTAGCGCCTCGATTCGACGGTGGGCGGCGTCGGGTCGATGCGGGCATCGGGTTGATGCCCGCATCGGGCTGAGGCCGAATCGCAGCTACTCGACGGTCACGCTCTTGGCGAGGTTGCGCGGCTGATCGACATCGCAACCGCGCAGAACGGCGACCTCGCGCGCGAGCAACTGCAACGGCACCGTCGCGGTGATGGGGCTCAAGGCGTCGCGCACCGGCGGCACATATATGACGTGATCGGCCACGCGCGTGATCTCCTCGTCGCCCTCTGTCGCCACCGCGATGATGCAAGCCCCGCGCGCCTCGCATTCCTTGAGATTGCTCACGGTCTTATCGTACGTGGGGCTCTTGGTCGCCACGGCGATGACCGGGAAGCCCCGTTCAATGAGGGCGATCGGACCGTGTTTCATCTCGCCCGCCGCATACGCCTCCGCATGCAGGTAGCTGACCTCCTTGAGCTTGAGCGCCCCCTCGCAGGAAATGGCCGAGCCCATACCGCGTCCCACGAAGAGCGCCGAGCGCGCCTCCCTGCACGCCAGGGCGGCCTCGTGAACCGCTGCCCGCTGCGTATCCAGGATGTGCTGGATCTGCTCGGCCGTATCGCCGAGCTCGCGAAAGAGCATGCGGATCTGCCCCGTTGTGAGCTTTCCCTTCGTCTGGGCAAGCAACAGGGCGAGCAGCGTCAAACTCACCACCTGCCCCGTGAAGCTCTTGGTCGAGGCGACCGCGATCTCTTTGTTCGCCTTGGTGTAAATGACGCCATCGCTCTCGCGCGCCACGGGGGAACCGACCACGTTGGTGATGCCGAAGACCTTGGCTCCCTTGATGCGGGCGTCGCGAATCGCCGCCAGGGTGTCCGCCGTCTCCCCGGACTGCGACACGGCAACCACCAGCGTGCTCGGCGTGATGATGGGGTTGCGGTATCTGAACTCGCTCGCCGCCTCGACCGCGCACGGAATGCGGGCCCAGCCCTCGATGAGGTTCTTCGCGATGAGGCCGGCATGGTAGCTCGTTCCACATGCGATCACGTACACGCGGTCGACCAGGCTGAGCTCCTCAGGCGTGAGGCCGAGCTCATCGATGTCGAGCTCGCCCGAGGAAGCCAGACGCCCCACCAGCGTGTCGCGGACCACGCGGGGCTGCTCGCAGATCTCCTTCATCATGAAATCCGGGTAGCCGCCCTTCTCGGCCGTATCGACATCCCAATCGACGTGCGTGACCGCGGGCTCGATGGCGCGACCTTGCGCATCGGTGTAGGTGATGCCCTCCGGCGAAAGACGGGCGAACTGGCCGTCCTCCAGCACCACAACGTCGCGCGTGGCGTCGATGAGCGCAATGACATCCGATGCGACGTAGCTTCCCCGCTCCCCGCGGCCGACGACGATCGGGCTGTCCTTGCGTGCGACGGCGATCACACCCGGCTCATCGGCGCACACCGCCGCCAGCCCGTACGCGCCCACCACGTGCGTGCAGGCCTCGCGAACTGCGGCCATGAGATCGCCCGCAGTCTTTGCGGGGCCGCCGGCGCTATTCGGCGCCCCCTGATAGGCCTCCTCGATGAGATGCGCGAACACCTCGGTATCCGTCTCGCTCTTGAACACGTGCCCGCGCTCCTCCAGCGATGCGCGAAGCTCGGCGAAATTCTCGATGATGCCGTTGTGGACCACCGCGATGCGCCCGTCGCAGCTCACGTGGGGATGGGCGTTCTCCACCGTGGGGCGCCCGTGGGTCGCCCAGCGCGTATGGCCGATCCCGCACGTCGCGAGTCGAGCGACCGCACCGTGGCCCGGCGTTGCGAGCTCGTCCTCAAGACCGGCGACCTTGCCCGCGCAGCGGATGATGTCGAGCGTCGCACGGCCGTCCCGCGCGTCGGCAGCGCCTGCGGCATCCGCGGCGTCGGCGGCACACGGCGCTTCCACGAGGGCAAGGCCCGCGGAATCATATCCGCGATACTCGAGACGCTTGAGCCCTGCCACGAGAAGCTCCGCCGCAGCGTCGACTCCGGTGTATCCAACGATTCCGCACATAAGGAATCCCTTCGGTCGATGAACAACGGCGCCACATTTTAAAGCCGCGATGTTGCGATTCCGTAACAGTGGTATTGATTTTTTGAAACCACACATATCGGGATTGAAGCGATACAATTTAGGGTGATGCCGCACGTCTTTCAGGAGCAGGCCATGTCTCGCCAAACCACCGTCACCATCACCGACGTAGCCCGTGAAGCGGGCGTCGCGCTGGGCAGCGTCTCCAACGCGTTCAACCATCCCGACAAAGTGCGCCCCGAGACGCTCAAACGCATCCGCGAGGCGGCCGACCGGCTCGGCTACGCGCCCAACCAGAGCGCGCGTATGCTCGCTGGCGGCAAAAACCGCCTGTTTGGGCTCATCCTTCCCAATCTCGATCACGGCGTCTCGCTGCAGATCGCCAACGGTGCGAACGCCGAGGCGCGCAAGCACGGCTACGGACTGCTCATCGCCACCGCGCAGACGGACGAGGATGTCGCACATCGCTACCGCGACTACTTTATTGGCACGCAGACGGCGGGCATCCTCATACAACCGCCCGCCAGCACGGACTGGCAGCCCCCCGCGCACCCGCCTCGCATCCCCCTCGCATTCCTCGATATCCAGTGTGACGTCCCGGGTCACTTCGTCGCTGCAGACAACTTCGCCCTCGGCGAACTCCTCGCGCGCCACGCCTTCAAGAGCGGCGCCCGACGCGTCGCGATCATCGGCAAGCCCTCGCTGAACCGCCTCGTCCTGCGCGTCAAGGGCATGAAGCACGCGTTCACGACCGAGTCCGACTGCGCGTTCGAGGTGGTGGAAGAGGGCGCCTGGAACTCCGCCCACGACGGCCTCGACCTCGGGCGGCAGCTGGCTGAGCGTCCCGAGGACACGCGCCCGGACTTCATCATCGCCCTCACGGACACCCTTGCGACGGGCGCCATCTCCGGCGTCCGGGCGGCGGGCCTGCGCGTCCCGGGCGACATCCGCGTCGCCGGGTGCGACGGCAACCCCTTGGCGTGGACAGGCCCCGTGCCGCTCACGACCGTCGCCCCCATCGGATACGAGATCGGGCGGCGCGGCGTGCGCCAGCTCATCGCTCAGATCGAGGAGGGACCCGAGCATGAACCCGAGAACCATCAGGAGCTCGTGCGGCCCTTCCTCCTCGCGCGGGCGAGCACCGGCATGAACCGCTCTGACGACTTCGCCGACCCCGACATCGACATCAGCGGGTACCTGTAACACACTCAGTTTGACCCATCATAAATGCTGCCTCGAGCCGTTCAAAAGGCGTATCGCTGTGGTGATACGCGTCACGCGGGCACATCCCGCGGACGGAACGGGGGCTATGCGCGGCGAGGCGCCGGCGAATCGTTCGCAGCGGCGATCGCGGCGGGCAATTCGTGCAGGGTCGGCAGGACCGCAATGCACATCTCCTCGATTTCGGGCGTGGGCGCCACGATATCGGGAATCATGAACACGTGGGCGCCCGAGGCGTGACCCGAACGCACTCCGTTGTGCGAATCCTCGATAACGGCGCAAAGCGCGGGATCGCAACCGAGACGCCTGGCAGATTCGACGAAGATGTCCGGAGCCGGCTTTCCGTTCTCGATTTCGTCGCCGCACGTTATGGAATCGAAGTACTTCAACATGTCAAAGCGCTCCAGGCGCGGCAACGCGCGCACACGGGCGGTAGAGGTGGCAATGGCGAGCGGGAACCCTGCGGCCTTAAGGGCCTCGAGAACCTCGATGGCACCCGGCTTGAGCTCGAGATCGGTCTCAACAAACTTCAGGAACAGCTCAATGTGCAAATCGAACACGCGATTCGCCAAATCGGCGTCGCCACCCAGATACTCGGCCAACATCGCGCGGCATGACTGGGACGGGCGGCCGATGAACGCCCGCACCAGGTCGTCCGGAATCTCGATGCCCATCTCATCCGCCGTCGCGGCCCACGCCTTCTGGCCCACGCGCTCGGAATCGACAAGCGTGCCGTCCATATCGAAAAGTATCGCCTGAATGGTTTTCATCCTTCTCTCCTTGATTCGTTCACCGAGGACACCGCAAACGTGTCGATGCTGTGCTCATCGAGCTGCCGGAACGCCAACGCAACCCTTTGAAATTATTGTACTGGGTCGATGGATGCGGCCACTCCTATGAACACAAGGTTTGACATGACGATACCAATTTCCAATAACGCGAAAATGCAAGGGCTCATCGAGCTGCTCCGGTTATTCGGAAGTGTCGCCATAGGGTTCTCGGGCGGTGTGGACAGCACCTTCCTCGCGGCAGTCAGCATCCGCGCGTTGCCGCCGGCCGATGTGCACCTTATTCACCTGGACACGCCCTTCGTAGGCACTCCGGAGCGCGAGTCTTTCGAACGCGAACGGGAGAGGTTCGAGCGCGCGGGGGCTCATGTGGTCGCCATCGAGACAGACCCGCTTGCGGACCCTGATGTTGCCGCCAACCCGGCAGACCGTTGCTACCACTGCAAGCGCCTGGGATTCCAGCGCATCGTGGACGCCGCGTGCGAGCTCGGGGTGCGCGTCGTGCTCGAGGGAAGCAACGCCGATGACGCCGGAGACTATCGCCCCGGCACCCGTGCCGTGCGCGAGCTCGACGTGAGGTCGCCCCTTATGGAAACCGGCTGGTGCAAAGACGAGGAGCGCGAAGTCCTGCACGCCTGGGGATTCGACGTGTGGGACCTCCCCGCCGGCGCCTGCCTGGCGACCCGCATCCCCTGCGGCGAGGCGCTCACCGCCGAGAAGCTGCACACGGTCCGTATGTGCGAGGACTACCTGCACGGCCTCGGCCTGCGCCAAGTTCGCGTCCGCATTGATGACGGTATGGCGCGCGTGAGCGTGGGAAATGATGAGCTCGAGTCCCTTCTGTTTGATACAGCGGCCGAAGACGCGCCTTCTCTCCCGCTGGACGTTGTCCGCGAGCTCGAACGACAGGGGGACCTAAAAGTTGACCCCATCGTCCGAGCCTATATTCACGGAGAGGGCAACGGGAAGAACTAGAGGCCCCTCCCACCTCACTTCGCCTTCGACATATAAACCACGAAGGCAAGTTTTCATCAGATCGAATGCCCGGGAACGGACAGTCCTCGTCATCACTGGGCCGCTACAGGCGGCGCGAACGCCGCTTCGAGAACACGCCGATGCCGAGCACCGCTACGGAAGCGGATGCCGCCGCCATGGCGATAGAGGCAGGGTCACCCGTGGCGGGCAGTGAGCCCGTCTGGGAATCCGGTGCTTCCGCACCGGCCTGCCCGCCACCCTGACCGGGATTCGGAATCGAATCGGGGTTCGGAGAAGGGTCGGGGTTGGGAACGGGACCCGGCTCCGGAGCGGGGGCGGGCTCGATGGGCGTCGCGGGCATGACAAGCTTCTTGTCGAATATCGCGCGCACATCCAGGTCCCTTGTAGCGTCGGCGACAAACGGAACCTCGAAGGTCAAAGCGGCATACGGGTCCGCAACCTCGATTGCCCTTCCATCCACGCTGACCGCTCGGACGCGATAGCCCTCATCGGGGGTCACCGTGAAGCTCTGGACAGGCGATCCAGGACGCATGAACCCCGCTGGATCGATGCGCCCGCCCGTACCGGCAAGCGCCACGATACCGAACTCCTTGAGCGAATCGCCCTTGAGCTTGATATCAAGCTTGTCAATGCGCGGGGAATTGCCCGCAGGACCGGTGAACACGAGCATTGAAACGCCGGGCTTCTTGACCTTGAGCGTGAAGGTCGTCGTTTGGAACTTGGTCTGATCGGTACCGCCGGCAGCCTGCTCGCCGGCATCGATCATCACATCGCCCTGCGCGCTCGGACCTGGGACGGCGGGGTCTTCGGCGGGAGTGGATGTGAGGACGTCCTCCCCCTCGGCGCCCTGAGCGGCATCGGCGCCGGTGGCCGCCGATGCGGCACCGCGCCCATCGTCGGCGGCACCATCCGCGGTGGATGCGCCGTCCTCATCCGAGATGACGCCCGCACCTGAAACAACGGGCGCGCCACCTTCTCCCAAAGCGCCTGCATCCTGCGCATGCATCCCCTCGGTCTTGGGCACATTCAAGTCCTCAGACTCGGACGCCGTAACCCCCGACCCTACGGCGACCGCGGCTCCCCATGAGATCTTGTTGCCGGTCGAGCCGCTCATGTAGCGCAGCGTGACCTCGTACTCCCCCGCACGCTCCACCACGAACGGAATGGACAGGGTGTCCTTCTCGTTGAGCGAGTTCACCACCTTGCCGCCCGAAGCGCCCTCGATGTCCTTGACCTCGGCGGGATACTTCTTATCTCCGGAGCCGTTACTTGAGGGATCATCCTTCAGCCCACCCAGCTCCGCCTCGATGGTCTGAGTCTCACCCACAATGTCGGGGAAGACGAAGGGGTTCTCCAACGTGTATTTTTCGGTGCGGATCTCAGGATTGGCGATCGCGGTTTCGAGAGCCTTGATCGCATAGAAATACTGATCCACCCCGGCGGCCTCATCGGCGAGAAGGGCCCGCGCGTTCACCAGCGCCGAACGATACACTGAAGCGCTCGCTGCGGCATGACTGCCCTCGTTGACGGGAGTCGCCTCGGCGCGCTTGAGCGCCTCGCCCAGCTTCTCCTTCGTGTAATTGGAATCGCGGTCGATAATATTCACCGTGGCGATTCCCTGCGGACCGATCACCAGGTTGTTGGGGGAGACCACCGTCATGGATACGGAGAACTGCGTGTTGACAGCGGCGTTCGCTCCCGTGTTGTTGCGTTTGGTGCGCACCTGGACGGTTTTCTCGGTCTCGCCGCTGGCAAACTTCACGCGGACCGGATCGGTGTGGAAGTCGCCTTGCACCGCCGTGCCCGGCTCGAAGTTCACCACGACCTCAAGCTCGCCCATGGAGCCTCCCGTTCGCTTGATCCCTAGATCGTAGGTAGAATCCTCGTCCATGGTGATCACGGGTTCGGCGAAATCGAGCATGCCCACGCCGCCATTGTTGAGGATGGCTGCGGCGTCGACGGCAACCGCCTTGCCCTCCTCGAGCACCTCGATCTTCACCGTGTGCTCACCGGGGTCGAGCGTCGAGGAGGTGTAGAGCACCTGCCCGGTCTTGCGCGGCGCTGCCGTGTTGACTGTCTGGGCGTCAGCAGCATTGCCGTCGATCGTGACCCTCATGGGGCCATGGCCGGGATCGGTAGTTCCGATGATCAGGAACTTCGAACCGTTAAATTTGAACGTCGCGGTAGCGCCCTTCTTCTTGGAGAACATGTTGGTGCCATCGACGAATTGCGAGCCACCGTTCTTGGTCCAATCCGCCTCATTGCCCAGCGTCATCTTGGTGTTGTCCAGTGACTCCATACCCTCGGGGATGGAGGAGGGCGCCTCGAGCGAGCGGTTCATTTTGAACAGCCCCACCTCGGAAAGCTGGACGACCTTGCCCTCGAGCGACGTGAGCTCGATCTTCACCTCGGTCGCGGTGACCTTGGGGGCGCGCACCAAGCGCTTGGCGCCAATCGTGCCGCCCGCGCCGAACTCGGTCCACGCACCGTTCCCGTTGCGGTACATGACCTTGAAGCTCTTGATGCGCTGGCCGTTTTGGATGGCCTCCTCGATGGAGACCACGTCGAACTGCGTAGCGGTGGGCAGCTTGATGAGGACGGACTGCCTGCCAGCGACACCGGCGGACCAGTACGTATCGTCTTTGCCGTCGAGCATCTTGCCCGGACCGTACGCGGCGTTGTTCTGATGCACGGAAGTCACCTCGGCCGTCGCGGCATCGCGGCCCTTCTCAGGGTTTGCGCGGGTGAGGTCGTCGGCAAAGCCCGTGCGGATGCTCGCGCCGAACTCCTCGACGCGCTTCTTGATCTCAGGCGTGATGTTGCCCTGGGTATCCAGCGGAACGTTGAGCAGCAGCGGAGCGCCACGACCGACGGACATGAAGTACATCGTGCCCAGCTCCGTCAGCGGCTTGGGCGCGGCCTTGCTGGGACCCCAGAACCAACCTGAGGTGATGCGGGCATCGCACTCGGGCATGAACCACTTGGTGCCATCGGGCTTGCCCACGATCACGGACTTGCCCGTTGAGGGGTCGGTCGTCTTATTCTGCACGAACGGCTGGTTGTCCTTGGACTGATCCCAGTTCTCGCGCATCTCCACGCGGTTCCACGTGCTGTCATGCGCCACACCGTCCTCGTTGCCCACCCAGCGGGCCTCGCCCTGCTCGCCGCATTGGAAGGCAAGACAACTCGCGCCCTCATATTTCTTGATGACCTCGTAGTATTTGTCGAACGCGTACTCCTGGTAGCCGCCGCCCGACCCCTTGGCGCCGTCCATCCAAATCTCGACAAACTTGCCGTCGCGGCCGTACTTGGGGTTGCCGAGGATCTCCTCGAGCTGCTTCACATAGGAATCGTTATAGTCGCCGTTGTGGTCGGTCTCGCATTTTGGCGGGCAGGAGTTCGTGCAGCCCTTCCCATACGTGGGATCATTGATGTCCCACGGCGAGAGATAGAGGCCCATGTCGAGCCCTTGCCTGCTGCACTCCTTGGAAATCTCAGCGAGAACGTCGATTCGGGACGTGGTGCTCGCCATGTCATAGGTGCTGGAGGCGCTGTCCCACATGCGGAAACCATCGTGATGTTTGGCAGTCACAATCAGGCGCTTGAAGCCCGCGTCCTTGATGGTCTTGACGTATTCGGCTGCATCGAAGGACTTGAGTTCGTTCATGTACTCGGTAGCAGTCTTCCACGTCACGCCGTTATGCGTGGTGCCGTAATGCTCGCCCCACTCGATGTTTGCGATGGTGTTAGGACCAAAATGGCAAAACGCCGCGAGCTCTTCCTTGGCGTACGCATATTGGCAGGAATTGGGCAGCACATCGTCCTTCGCGGGCGCCTCAATCGCGCCGGTGTCCAACATGCCGTCGGCCACCCAGGTCTCGGCGAACGATACGGCGGGGGCGAACGTCATGGTCGACGCAATCGCCACGGCGGCGGCCCAGCGGGGGATAACCAGAATGCTCTTGTGCATGTGCGTCTCCGATTCTCAGAAGCAAGCTAGACATAAGCAGCAAAACATTTCTGAAAATACCTGAACATAATCGAACAAGATTGTGCATGTCAGTGAATGGTAGTTTTACCCACTTGAACGGTAGGCGATATAGTCTACCAGCGGAAATGTGGTGTTCGAATCAGGCTGTATTCAAACCATACGCACAAATAGTAAACGTAAAGAAAAACCGGGGCCCTAAGGGCCCCGGTTCAAAACGCCTATTCGCTCTTGCGGCGTTTTACAATGCCCACGCCCAGGGCAAGCGCTCCCGCGACCGCCGTTGCGGCGATGCCGAACAGAGACGAGTCACCGGTCTGGATCAGCTTGTCGCCGGAGCCGCCGTTGCCGGGATCGGCCGGCTTGGCCGGGTCGGCGGGCTTGGGATCCTCGGGCTTGACGTAGACGTTCTGGAAGACCGGTGCTCCGGTCTCGCCCACGGTCCACTCAACCTGGAGCTGGCCGTTGCCGTCGTCGGTCACCACCACGTGATAGGTGAACACCGTCTCGTCGTAGGTGATGCCCTCGGCATCGCCCTTGACCTCGACGATGCGGTAATCATACGTGCCAGGCTCGTCATAGGTAATCGGGTCGAACGCAATGGGAGCGTACCCGCCCTCGGTCAGGGCACCGTTCTTAACCGTCTGAAGGACCTTGCCATTAGCGTCGCGCAGCTCGAAGGTGAACTCACCCTTCTTAAGCTCGCGACCGGTCAGGACCTTAGCGGCGTTGAACGTGATGCTCGTACCGACGGCCTTGTAGCTGTTGGCAAAGACGAGCTCCTTGCCCTCCAGCGCCTTACCGTCCTTGCTCACAGACCACGTGACACCCATGGTGCCGTCACCGTTGTCCACGACCTTGGCGGTCACGTCGTACACCGTGGTGCCGTACGTCACGCCGCCCAAGCCGCCATCGACCTCGACCAGGCGGTAACGATACTCGCCGGGCGCATTGAAGCTGATGGCCGGGAAGCCGACCTTGCCATTGGCGTCGTTCTTGGCGGTCAGGACCGTGGGCTCGCCCTCGCCCTGCGAGACGAGCGCGAACTCGAACTCGCCCTCACGCAGGTCACGGCCGTCGAGCTTCTTGGTGATGGCGAAACCGCCCTTGCCTGTCAGCGTGCCATCGAAAGGCTTCACGCTGTAGGTGTTGGTGAAGGTGAAGTCGGTCTTGTTGGACTCCGCCTGCTTGTCGACGGTAAGTGTGCCGTCGCCCTTGTCGGTCACCGTGACCGTGATGGTCTTGGTGGCAACGGGGTCGTTGGTCACACCGGCAACGCTGCCGTTCTCGGTCACCTTGTAGGTGAAGGCCTTGCTGCGAGGAGTGGAAGCCGCCATGGGCTCGTCCGCAGCGGCAGCCTTCGCGGCGCTCTCGCCCTCGGCAGGCTTGGCCTCAGCCTCAGCCGCCACGGCGTCGTCCGCCTTGGCATCGGCCTCAGCGGCCTGGGCGTCGGTCGCGCCAACAGTCTTGGCGTCGGCGGTATCCGCCCCATCCTCGGCAATCACGAGCTGCTCGGGCTTTGCCACAGGCGCGCCAAAGACGTTCTCCATGGTGTAGATGATCTCGCCGAAGGAGATGTTGCCGGAGGCGTCGTTGGTCGCCGTGGTCTTTGCGGGCATCGGGGCGCCCTCAGAACCGGTCAGCGCAAAGGTGTACTTACCCGCGATATCGGGCACCTTGTTGCCAGACTTGACGTCCAGGACCTTGGTGCCGTTGAGGGCGATCACCTTAGAGCCGCCCTCGACGGTGCCATAGGCGTTCTTAAAGACCATGCCACCCTTGGGGTAGACGACCTCGGCGGAGAGCTTGCCCGCGCGGTTGTCGGTCACCTTGACAGTGACGACCTGATTGCCCTGGATGATGCTGATGCCCTTGTCGTTCTTGGCGGCGTCCTCGCTCACGTTGTAGGTGTAGGTGTACACGTCGCCGTCTTTGCCCGCGCGATCGACCGTGGCGAGGCCTGCGGCCACATCGTTGTTGAGCTTCTCGGTGGTGTACTCGATGCCGGTGAAGGTGATTGTGCCGTTCGCGGCGTTGGTGCCAGTGGCCACCACGGCAGCGGGCTCAGCCTGATCCTTCGCATTGGTCACGTTGAAGTGGAACTCGCCCGCAACCATCGGACGGCCCGTGAGCCGCTTGGTGCCCGTAAGCGCCACGCCGCCCTGGCCTCCGACCGTGATGGAGTCGGCGCTATAGCTGTTGGTGAACCCAATGCTCACCGGGATGAGCTCGGCGCAGCTCGTCCACACGGCGGCTTCCTTGTCGTCGAGGGTCACCGTAACGGACAGCGTGCCGTTGCCGTTGTCGGCTGTCGAGAACGCGAGGGTATGCTTCGCCGTGTCGTTCTCATAACCGTCACCGCCGCCCTTGGTCTCAGACAGCTCGAAGGTGTAGGTCTTGCCAACATCCGCGAGGGTGAACTCGAGGCCAGTCGCAACCGGTGTTGTGCCAATGGCCGTGTTGGTGAGTTCACCAATGCCGAGCTCCGCGGCATTGGTCGCAATGACCTTGGCATCGCCGAACTTCTCCTTGGTGGCATCGTCACCCGGAGCCATGGTGAACTCAAAGTCGCCAGCGGCGATCGGACGGCCGGTCAGGGTCTTAACGATCTGAATGCCAGCCTTGCTCGTGGCACCGTCACCGTCGGGGTTGACGGGCGCGGTCGTGTAGGCGTTGGTGAACGTGGCACCGTCCTCCACAACGGTGATTGCGGACAGGACGCCCGAACCCTTGTCCTCCAGGGTGACCTTCAGGGTTGCCACATGCTTGTCGTAGGTCACACCGGAAATGTTGCACGGGTTCTCGCTTACCTTATACACAAAGGTCTTGGTACGGACGCCGTTCACGACCGGCGCGTCCTTGATGTGGTCGAAGGTGAAGTTAATCGCTCCGAAGTCGAACGGCATCGCATCGCCGGCCGCAGTCGTGAGGCCGGTCAGCGTCGCTACCAGATGCTCAGGCGCAGGAGCACCGTTCAGCGGCGTAATAGTGAAGCTGAAGGAGTCATCCTTCTTCCAATCGCGACCCGTCAGCACCTTGCTGAACAGGTGGCGGTCGTCACCGGGGAACCCTGTGGAACAGCCGCAGAGTACACGTTGACGAACTTTGCGATATCGACGGGCTTCGCATCCTCGGCGGCACCGTTCACAACGTACTTGCCATCGAAGGAGGCAGCGAGCGTGCCGTCGCCCTTATCGGTGACCTTGATCTTCACGTTATAAATCGTGTCGGAGTACTTGATGCCACCGATCGATCCGACTTCCTCGCTGATCTTGTAGGTGTACTCGCCGGCGGCAGCGTACTTGATATCGCCGAACGAGACCTCTTTGGAATCCTTCGTCATCTGCTTGACGAGCACGCCGTCCTTGGCGCCGTCAGGCATGGGTGCGCCATTGACGGACATGAGCTTAGCGCTGAATTCGTCGGTGCCGTTCCAGTCGCGGCCAACCAGCTCCTTCGAAGCCTTGAAACCGTCCTTGGCGGCGAGCGTAACGCCATCGCCAATGCTGTAGGTGTTTACGAATGCGGCCTGGCTCGTGCCGTCGACGGAGACGACGCCCTCGATCGTCTTCTTATCAGGCGTGTAGCCGGCAGCGTCATCCTCGGTGATGGTGTACTTCGCGCCCGCGGGCAGGCCCTTGATGGTGATGGCCTGGCCGTGCTTCAGCTTGAACGTATCGCCGTCCTTGCCGGTGGCGATGGCGCCACCGTCGAGACCCTCACCGCTATAGCGATAGTCCTCGTTCAGCGGGTTGCCCGCTGCGTCCGTCAGGGTGATCTTGAACGAGAACTCCTTCTTCTCGTCGATCTCAGTGCCCTGGTTCTCGGCGAGCTTGATGGTCTTGCCGATCTTCAGGGTGCTGGTCTTGGGAAGGTTCTCCGGGGTCGTGTTGGTATCGACCACGGGAGTATGGTCGCCAAGCTGGACGTTGGCGGTGTTCGCGATGCCGTTGGTGAGCGCGGACTCGTTCACCCTGGCCTTAAAGGTCACGGTACCGGTGGCGCCGGCCTTAACGTCGTTGATCTTCCACGTCAGCTTGTTCTCGGCCTTGTCGAAGGAGCCGCCACCGCTCGCGGAGCCGTCGACGTAGGTGAGGCCCTTGGGCAGCTTGTCAGTGATGGTCACCGTAGCGAAATCCTTGCCCGGGTTCGCATAGCTCACGGTGTAAGTGAGGACGTCACCGACCTGGATATCGCCCTTGTTGGCATCCTCGACCTTCTTCCCGGGAACGAAGACCTCGGGCTTGGAAGTCGTCTCAGTCTTGTTCTCGCCGATCTGAATGCTGGCCTGGTTCTCAACCTTGTTGTTGAGGGCGGTCTCGGTCACCTCGACCGTGAAGCTCACGGTGCCGGAGGCGTTGGCCTTCTGCGTGTCGAGATTCCAGGTCAGGGTGTTGGTGTCGGCGTTGTAGACGCCGCCGTCGCTCGCGGAATCCTCGACGTAGGCCGTACCAGTCGGAATCTGGTCGCGAACGACAATGTCCGCGGCGACAGCCTTACCGGACTCGTCGACGGCGTCGTTCACCCAGTTAATGGTGTAGACGAGCTTGCTGCCGACCTGGACGAGCTGGCCGTTGATCGACGTGCCGGGATTGCCCTCAGCGGTGACGTCCTTGCCCTGTGTGGGCTTCTTATACGTGTTGGTAAAGGTCATGACCTCGCCCGGAGCCTTCAGAACCTTGTCCACGGTCTTGCCGGAGTCGTCCTTGACCTGGGTCAGAGCGGAATCCGCCTTGAGCGCGGACCCGTCGTCCACAACAGTGACGACGAGCTTGTACTCAGCCTTGGAGAAGGTCAGGTTGGCGTCAGCGGACGTGCCGGTCTCGAGGATTTGATACTCGTACGCACCGGGCTTGGCAAAGCTGATACTGCCGAAGCTCACGGGCTGGTTATTGACGGTCGCCGTGGCGACGCTGCCCGCACTCTCGGGCATGGGTGCGCCCTCGGTCACAGCCTTGAGCTCGAAGGAGTAGGACTCGCTCGGAAGCCAATCGCGGCCCTCGAGGACCTTCTTAACCTGCAGCGCGCTACCGGCGCCGCCCGGGATCACGACGGGAGCGGGCGTGTAGGTATTGGTGAACGCCAGGCCGCCCTTGGGGTAGTTGGCGGTGGCGGTGAGCGTGCCGTCACCGTTGTCGACGACGGTCACGGTGAAGTCGAAGCTGGCCTTGACCGCGGTGACTCCGGTGGGGAGCTTGTCCGTCAACTCACGCGCGGTGTAGCGGACCGTGTACTGCGGCTTGCCATCTTTGGTGGTGCCGGCCTCGACATAGCGGTCGGCGGTCCCATCGGCGGCGAGTTTCTTGAGCTGCTCAAGCGTGTAGCTCAATGAGCCCCTGTCGAAGGTCACGGCAGCAGGCTTGCCGCTGTCGGCAGCGGCGTTCTCGCCCGTGGCGATCTCCTTCTCAGCACCCTGCTCGGCAATCGGATTGCTTACGATTTCGAACTTGAACTCGCCGGCCTTCATGTTTCGGCCGTCGAGCGTCTTGGTTGCGGCGTTCGCGAGGTCGATGTCGGTCGCATCGGTGGTCGCGGCGGCATAGCTGTTCACGAAGTCGATCGTCGTGGGAACCTTGTTCGTAGCACTGCTCTCGGTAGAAGTCGGCGCGCCGCCCTTCTCGGTCACCGTGGTAGTGAGCTTCAGGGTTCCGTTGAAGTTATCCGCAACGGCGAGCTCGATGGTGTAGACGGCATCGCTATAGGTGTAGCCATCCTTGGTCCCGCCGGTACCGGGCTTGCCGTTGGCACCGAACTCGGAGACCTTGAACTTGAACGATTTGCCGGCGTCCGCCTGGGTGAACTTGAGCGGCGTCTGGGACGTCATCGCAACGCGCTCGCCGTCCTTGCCAGCCACGTTACCAAACTCGCCGGTCGTCTTGCCGCCCTCCATGCCGAGGCGTTTCGCGGTCTCAACCGCGGTCGTGCCCGTACCGTCCAGCGTTTCAACCTGGAACTTGAACTGACCCTGGGCCATGTCGTGACCGTTGGTGGTCTTGGCGACAATCAGACCACCGGCTGCATTGTGATCGAGCTCGGCCTTATACGTATTGGTAAAGGTCCCGTTGTGTACCTCCACCTTCGCCTCAAGCTGACCCTTGAGGTTGTCGATCACGCTCACCACGATGTCGGCAGCGTTCTTGCTATAGGTGATACCGTGGATCTTATCGCCTTTGGCGGGCTCAACCTCGGTGATGGTGTAGTAGTACTCGCCGGGCTGCGTGAAGGTGTAACCGCCAAAGTTAAAGGGAACCTTCTTCCCCGCCTTCGTGCCGGGATCCGCGGCCACGTCCACCTCGGCCTTCTGAGCACCGGGGTCATTGTGGCTACCAGCCTTCATAACAAAGTGGAAGGTGTCACCCTCACGCCAATCACGGCCCTCAAGCACCTTATATAGGCTGAGATCGTACTTCGTGCCGTCCACCGTAACCGACTGCGCGGCATACTTATTCGTAAAGTCGAGGGTGGCAACGTCCTTGCCGTCGGCGCTGTCATACGTGCCAACGATCTCAGGAGCTGCGCCGTCGGCGTTCTTAGTGACAGTCGTAACCGTTCCCATGGTGCCGTTGGCGTTATCGACAACCTGGATATCGATTCGGTAAGTCGTCTCGTCATACGTCACGCCGCCGAGCTTCTTGTCGCCGGCAGGAATGTCCTCGCGCAGCACGTAGCTGAAAGTCTTGCCGGCGTCAGCCTGCGTAAAATGCAGCTTGTTGAGCTTATTCTCCATCAGGGACGGTACGCCGCTGTCGGCGGGAGCAACCGTCTCGAACTTCGCTTCCTTCGCGTCGAGGCGCTTGGAAGCCTCAGCTGCCGTCACCGTATTGCTGGCAACGCCCTCGATCTTAAAGCCGAACTCCCCAGCCTCCTGTGCTCGACCGTCCAGCGTCTTGGTGACATCGAGCTTAAAGCCCGTGCCGAGGTCGTACCGAGCCTCATACTTATTGGTGAACGCCGCGGCATCCTTCGCGCCGGCGTATTTCACATCCGCCTTAAGCACGCCGTTCTCGTCGGTCACGACGACCGTGACCTCATGGGTGGTGCGGTCGTACGTCATGCCCTCGCCGTCGGCAGGAGCGTTCTCCTTGATGTTGAACTTGTACGTACCGGGTTTGGTGAATGTCGCCTTTTCAAACGGCGCGTCCTTGGCTTGGCCATTCTTCAGATCCGACACGAAGGCCGTCATCGTTGTGGCGCTCGCGTCGCCGTTAAAGACCACGACGTCGTTCTCCAGCGCGAACGCCGTGGGGTTGTCGGCAGCGGAGAGCTCGAACGTAAAGGATTCGTCCTGCTTGGAGTCGCGGCCCACAAGGGTCTTGCGCGCCTTGAGCGGAGCATCGTTGGGATCACTCGGAAGCGTCACGTCCGTCGGGTCGTAGGAGTTGTTGAACTCAGGGGTCTGCCCCTCGGGCAGTGGCTCCTCCTTGTCGCCGTCCACCTTGTAGTAGGAGATGGCAACCTTGACGCGGGCCTGGTCGCCGTCACCGTCAGACGTCACCTGGAACTTGGCGCGGTAGACCGTCGGGTCATACGTCATGCCGTTCACTGTGTAGTTGTTATCGACGGTCGCCTCATCGGGGCGGACCTCGTTAATGTCATACACGTAGGTGTTGCCCACATGCTCAGCACCAAACGTGGCCTGTGCAAGCGGAATCTCCTCGCCCTGGTTCTTCACGAGGAGCGCGCCATCGCCATCCGGGTCCGCGCCCTCCGGAAGAGGCGCGCCAGGAGTCTTGGACTCGACCTTGAAGGTGAACATGCCGCTCTTGAGCGCTGTTCCCTCGCCACCGTGATTCGTGTAGCGCTTGTGCGCCACCGGTGCGGCACTCGTGGACTCTGCGCTGAACGTATTGGTAAAGACCGCGGTCTTGTTGGTGACATTCTCGGACTCGGCAAGGTTGCCGCCTGCATCGTTGGAGACCTTGGTCATCTTGTTGGATGTGACCTTGAGGGTACCGTCGCCGTTGTCCTTAACCGCAACGGTCACCTTATAAACGGCCTGGCTGTAAGTCACGCCGGGAACCATCACATCACCGGCGGGCTTAACCTCGCTGACGGTGTATTCGAACGTGCCAGGGCGGTCGAAGACGATATCGCCAAAGCTGCCCGTGGGGCGCTGCTGGGTCGCAGGCGCGATCTTCACACCGCGGTTATCGGGTCCGTAAATAGAGTCCTTGGGCATGGGGTTGCCCGCCTGGACTGCCTGAAGCTGGATATCAAAGGCGTCGGCGACCTCCCACTTGTCAAAGTCCTTCTGGTACTTCACAAAGTCGTCCGACGCAATCGGCTTGGCGGCGGCCACGTCATATGTGTTCTCAAACTTGGCATGGGCAACCTCGTTGGCCGTGATGGTGCCCTTATTGTCCGTAGCGTTCGTCTGGGTAAAGCCCGCCGGAATTTCCTTCTCGGTCACCGTGTAGTCGGTATTCGCATCGAGACCGTAGATGGTGAGGGTCTCGTTGTCCTTGAGGGCCTGCTCACGCTTGCCATCCTTGTCGAACACCATGTCGAAGGCCTCGGAAACAACCTCGCCCTGAGCGTTCTTGACGTCGGCCTTGAGGGTCTTGCCCGCAGCGGAGGGGATGCTAATCTCAAACTTGAACTGCTTGCCCTCGAGCACGCTGGGATCGATGTTCTTGCCAGGCGTGATGCGAGCGTCCTTGGTGATGGACAGGGTACCGGGCATCTCAACGGAGAGCTTGCCGTTGTTGCCAAGGTTAACGTTGATTTCGTGGGGGTTGTTGATGTTATCCCAACGCGGGTTGATAACCTCGGTGGCCGTGCCGGTGAGGTTCTCCTTTTTGCCGAGCGTCAGGGCGTCGATGCGCGTCAGGCGCGGGGAGCCGGCCTTGATGAAGTAGGTGCCGTCGGGCGCCTTGCCCCAATACGTCGTAAGCGCATCAAAGTTCGCGCCCTTGAACTGGGTGATCGCCCAGTCCTTTGTGGCGGTCTTGCCGTCCGCGTTCTGCTTGTAGTACGCGCGCTTGTAATAGTAAGTCTCGCCCGACACGGGATCGGTGCGAAGAGGCTGCGCGCACGCGCTATCGGTGTAGAGCGCCGTGTCCTCGGTAAAGTAATAGAAGCTGTTGGCCTTGGAGGGCACAAAGGTCGCGGTCGTGTTGCCGAGCTGCTTATTTCCCGCGACGATCATGCCGTTATAGAAGTTGGAGTAGAAGGCAGTCTTACCACCTTCGCTGTTGTTCTTGATGTATGCGCGCAGTGCGTCGTCTGCCGTGCCACTGAGGACCGCGTTACGCACGCCAGGCTTGATGCTCACGCCGTAGAAAATACGCAGAGGGTAAGCCTCGACAATCCCCATGTTCGCCGCACCGTCGTTGGACTCGACCTTGAAGTTGCGCAGGGGAATGAGGGACGCGGGGATCTTGACCGTCACGATATCGCCCTTGGCAAGGTCGTTGCTGCGCTTGACCTGGACGACGATGTCCTTCACGTTACCATCGGGATAAAGGGCGTTACCGCCCGTTCCCTCGTAGGCATAGGTGTCGACGAGGCCATCGGTCGTCTTCGACAGCGGACTAAACTTCTTATCCGCGAAGATGAGCGTTTTGAATTCGTCCACCTGCATGTACGCGCCGAGCTCATCGGTAAAGGTGATGTAGCCGGACTTGTTGGCCATGCCCTCGGTCGTCTCGGTCGGGGAGCCGGTGCCGCTGTTAATCTCGTTCGAAATCTCCTGGAAGATGCTGTTTAACTCGTCCGCATCCGTTGCGGCCTTGTAGTAGTCGGAGTTTTCGGCGCGGGTACCGAGGTCGCGATACGACGAGGCGGCAGGGTAGTTGCTCGATACGCCGTGCATATAGGCGTTGAAGTTCTTGCTGGTGTCGGCGGGGTCCGCCTCAGCGAACACGCCGATGGAGTATACGACGGCACCGCCCGGCTTGAGCTCGCCGACGGCGCCGCCCTGCTTGAGCTCGCGACTCTGGGAGATCGCCGCGTTGGCGACCCCGCTATCCCACTCGCTTTCACTGGTAGGAACGCCGTCAGTGAAGAAAATGACCACCTTTTGGGCACTAGAACGAGCGGAGGAAAGGGATTCGACGGCCTTTTCCATACCATAGTCGGCACGCGTTGCGCCTTCGGCATTCAACGCGTTAATCATATCCGTACCGCTGGACACCGTCTTTGAATTGTAAGCCGTGAGGCGGGTAACGATCTGACTGTAATTACGACCCTGCCAATCGGTATTGTTTCCAACCCTATCTGACTTGTCAGATGCGAATTTGACGATCGAAATGCGATGTTGCTTGCTCTCATCGGCTATGCCGTCATTACGCTTCGCAGTTTCAGTGATGAAATTATTGGCAGCAGTCTTTAGGGCGGCCATGCACCTTATCTCAGAGACGGCAGCTCTGGTATAAAACTGAATCTTATTGCCGCCCGTATCGTTGGGGCTCGTCATCGGCTCAACTTCGTTGCCGCTGAGCTCCCAAGCCTTAAACTCGTAAAACGGAAAACCCGAAGTGATTCGCTTGATAGGGGAGTAGGACCCATCGGGGTTCTTGGCCCAGTAATCACCCCATTTGTTATTTTTAGCGTCGTATGTAGGCGTGTACTTATACGACGTCATGTAATCGTTCATCGACCCCGAGACGTCGAGGACGAGGACGATATCAAGTGGCTGCACCGAAGTCGTGGTCGTGATCGTGTTGGAAGTCGACGAGAGGGCGGACAGGCCGACCAGGAAGTCGGAGTCGCCCTTCTCGATAACGGGCTCGATACCGCCGGGAAGCTTCACATCCTCACTGAAGACGCTCTTATCCGTCCAGATGCGGCCGACGTTGGCGGTGTCGTCCTTGGCGACGCCCTCCCACGTCGTAATCGTAGGCTCATCGACGACCACGGTCTTATCGCCCGCAGCCCACGGCGTGGGATCGGCATCAACCGGAGCTGCCTTCGCGGCAGGAGCCACCGCCGTCAGCGCAAGCGCTGCGCCCAACATGGCCGAGGGCAGAACCCTGGTCAGGCGCCTTACCGCTGAACGCATGGTACCCCCCCCCGTTACACGAGAGCAGCGCTCCGCCGTCATGCGATTCCGCTCACACAACATTCGATCCCCCATATCAACAGCAGCCGACAATTGATTCGCTTCGCATAGCCATCCGACAGAAGGGTGGCTTATAAATGTGATAATACTCTATATATATTTTTATGCCACAAATTTGGTCGCCAAATCGACGAGCGCTTTCGTCGGCAACCGCAATGGGGTGAAAATAAAAACCGATTTACTCGCATCGCATTCAGGTTTACCTGCGGAGATTTCAGTCCCATTGGCTTATCCGAGGGGATTGTAAACATACGGACACAATGTAAGGGATCTGTAATAACACCGCTCACCGAAAAGACCCGGAGGCTCAATGCCCCCGGGTCCGTCACGTCGAAGATATGTCGCCGCCCTTACAGCTCGCAAGCCACCCTGCAGCCGGCCTCGATGGCGTCGCGCGATATCGAAGTGGTCTCGCGCCCGCCGGGCGTCATGGGCGGATAAGCCATGCCGGCCTACGCCCAATACGGGATATAGCGCCGGTATTTATCTCCGGCATTCTCGTCTTCGTCCTTGATGAGCCCTTCGTCGCAGCATTCCTTGATCAGACGCGAGATCGCAACGGTATCCTTGCGCGAGTCGCTCAACCCAAACCGCTCGCGAAGCGATTGATTGCCCATCGAATCATCGCGCGCGTACATGAGGCACGCGTGCCAATACACGGCCTCCCTGCGCTCAGCTTTCTTCATGCGCGAATAGGCGTCGCCGGAATACAACGTCACGTTCGTCCCAAGACCCTCGTCGCTCTCCACCTTGGGGGCGGCCATATGGAATGCCTCGCACGACGCAACCACGATATCCCAGCCACTGCCCTGCTCCTCACACAGGTGCATCTGGCGCAGCAAGCCCGCGAGCGCCGAGTTCCTGCTCTTTGGCTGTGCGTTGAGCATGCGCTCTTTTGGAACAAGGGACTCACCGGGGTTTGAAAACACAATCCTGCCGTTAAACACACTTGCCACCGGGGAGGAATGTGTATCCGAAAGATCCTGGTGAATAACCATGTTGGACAAAAGCTCTCGAACCGCGCGTTCTGGATACTCCGCTCGCAAGCGTCTGTAAGCTCCGTCGATCCGCTCACTTTGCGGCAACAGCGTGAGTAGGTGGCGGTTTGCCTGCTCAAGCGCGAGAGCGTACCCCACATCAAACGTGACGTCACTCGTTTTGTCGAGCACGTCCTTCCCCGCATAGGAGACAACGCGAATCGGCCGCTTCCTAAGCCCGGCAAACGAACTGAGCGACTTTGCAACCAGCAGTGCGCCGAGATTCAAAATGGAGTATCGACCATTATCTTGCTTGCGAATGAGATCCTGCTCCTCGAGAAACGGCAGGGCGTCCTCAAGAGCCGTCGGCCTGCGAAGACCGAGCAGGCCGAAATACGCATCGATGTCCAATTTCGACGGCAGCTCGTCGAGCTCAACGTCTCGCTCCGCAATCTTTAGCTCAAAATCCCCCGCCTGCAGGCGCTCCCACAAGCGAGCTTCTTTTGCCGACCCGGGCTGCAGTCGGATCGTGCTGCTTCCCTCGCGGACAAACGGGGCCTTGTCAAAACAGACGGGCTGACCCACTGCGGCATCGATCTCAAGAACGACAAACCTCAGGCCATTGCGCTCTATGCAGCGAAACTCGTAACTGGCGTGCGGCGACAGAAAGAGGCGAAGCCAAATTTGCAGATCCTGATTGCCCTTTCCCTTTGCATGGTAAGGATCGAATTGTGTGCCGACGAGCGCATGGGCGTCATCCTCAACACCCCAGATCTTATAGGCGCGTGGACGACCCAGATACGCCGCGACGTTCGCCAGCGCGGAAATATCCCGGCCGATTCTCTCGGGGTCGCTGTTGCCCTCCTTGAATTCAATCCACTCTGTCTCGTTTGGATAACCAATAAGCGAGTAGATAAGTTCCATATCATCCGCTTCGCCCACATCGACCCCCGTTCAGACGATTTGATAACTAGATGATAACTAGAAGGCAACTAAGAGGCAACTAAAAACGTTACACCAGAATCACAAAACCGCAGGTAGATAACACGGCAGTTTTGCCACTCACCGCGATTTGTGATTCTGGCGCAACTAGAACTCCCAACGAAGGAGCGATATCAATGAGGTCTGAACCCGACTGGACCAAAAATCAAGCGGCCTCGCCGCAGGAGCAACCAGTGTCCCGAGTGAAACGGATGACCCTTACAGTTCGCAAGCCGCCTTGTAACCGGCCTCGATGGCGTCGCGTAGGTTGCCGCACCGCTTTGAATCACCCAGCACGTGGCAGGCAAAGCCCGCCTCGGTCAGCGCGTCGGCAAGCGCGGTGTTGGGACGGTAGCCCAGCGCGAGCACCAGGGTGTCGGCGCCCTCGATCACGTGCTCCTCACCGTCCTTCTCATAGGAAATGGTGTCCTCGGTCACGCCCGTGAGCTTGGCCTCGGTGAGCACGTGCACGCCCTTGTCCAGGATGCGAGTCACGAGCACCGCACGACCAGCACCGCCCTCGTTGGCGGCGAGCGTGCGTGTCATCTCGATGAGCGTGATGTCGCGGTTGGACGGGGCGAGGTCATTGACGAGCGGCGCCAGGCAGTCGGCCGTCTCGCAACCCACGGAGCCGCCGCCCACGATGACGATCTTCTTGCCCGGGAAGGCACGGCCGGCCAGCAGGTCGTCGGCAGTCATGACCTGCTTAAAGCCCGTCATAAAGCCGGGGACGATGGGCTCGGCGCCATAAGCCAGGACCACCTCGTAGCCCGCGAAGTCGCGCTGGATATCCTCGGCCGTGAGCTCCACGCCCATGCGCACGTCCACGCCGGCCTCGGCCAGACGGCTGAACTGGTACTTGATCACGCGCGTGAGCTCCTGCTTCGCAGGCGGAACCGACGCAATGCGCAGCTGGCCGCCGGGCTGGTCCTGCTTATCCACGAGCACCACGTTGTGGCCGCGGCGGGCGGCGATGTACGCAGCCTCCATGCCGGCGGGACCGGCACCAACGACCAGCACGTCCTTCTTCTCGGCGGCCGGCTCGAAGCCCGCCTCATCGTGCTCGACGTCCGGATTCACCGTGCAGGCGATAGGCTTGCCGAACATGATGCCGTTCAGGCAGCGCAGGCAGCCGATGCAGGGGCGGACCTCCTCGGCGCGGCCCGCAGCGGCCTTGTTGCAGAACTCGGCGTCGCACAGGTTGGCGCGACCCATCATGCAGATGTCGGCGGCGCCGTCCTCGATGAGCTCCTCGGCGATCCAGGCCTCGTTGATACGGCCCACGGTGGCCACGGGGATGGTCACGTGCTTCTTGATCTCGCGCGAAAGGGCGGCATGGCTGGCCTGCTTGGTGCCTGCGGCGGGAATCGCGGAGCCGCGCTTGATGGTGGTGCCGCCGGAGACGTGGATCATGTCGACGCCGGCCTTTTCCAGGCGACGGGACACGTAGATCATGTCGTTGAGGGTGAGGCCGCCGTCCGTGTACTCATCACCGGAGATGCGCACGTCGATGATGAAGTCCTTGCCGCAGCGCTCGCGGATCTCGGCGATGACCTCCAGCAGGAAGCGCATGCGCGCGTCCAGGCTGCCGCCGTACTCGTCGGTGCGCTTGTTGTACTGGGGCGAGAGGAAGCCGCCGAGCATACCGTGGGCGTGTGCCGCGTGGACCTCGACGCCATCGACGCCTGCCTTCTGCATGCGCACGGCCGCATCGCCAAACTGGCGGGTGAGCTCATGGATCTCGTCGATGGTGATGGGACGCGGCGCCTCGCGGGCATAGGACGGGCCCACAAAGGACGGGGCGATGAGGCGCGGCGTGCCGGGAACGTTGAACGCCATGTAGGCGGGGTGGAACAGCTGCGGCATGATCTTGGCACCGTACTGGTGCACGGCGGCGGCCAGCTTCTCCCAACCGGGGATGAAGGTGTCGTCATAACAGCACATGTCGCCGGGCAGGTAGGTGTAGGTGGGCTCCACGGTCACGACCTCGGTGATGATGAGGCCCACGCCGCCCTTGGCGCGCGCCGCGTAATGGTCGACGAGCGCGTCGGTCACGTAGCCGTGATCGGCAAGGTTGGTGGACACGGGCGGCATGAACACGCGGTTCTTGACCTCCTGCGTGCCGACCTTGATGGGGCTGAACAGCATTGGGTAAGCCTGGGATTCCATGAATCTCCCCCTCTTTCGCAAAGCGAAAACAACAAATGTGCGTTTACTGCCGCAATTACTGTAGCGTAAAAGAGGGAGGACGCAGACGGTCCTCCCTCCCGGATGGGTGGGTTTGAACGGCTGCGGCAAATTACCGCACCCGATGCGAGATTGCCCGTGGTTGGTGCGGGATTGCCTATGGTCGACGTGGGATTGCCTATGGTTGGTGCGGAATTGCCTATGAAAACCCGCCTTCTCCGTCTTTCAAACGGAAGAAAGCCATAGTCAATCTCAGGGTAATCTCAGGGCGCACCCAATCGACACCCGCAACAACAGACCGCTAGCGGCGATCCCTGCGCTTCATGCCAACGCCGATCGCCGCGGCGTCCGTGACGGGCATGCCCAAGATAAAGTCGGAAAATAGTCGGCTCATAGTCGGAAAGCAACAAAAAAGCTCGCCGGCATAGCCGACGAGCTGCAGGTTCTTGGTCGCGGGGGCAGGATTTGAACCTACGACCTCCGGGATGCACTTTGAGCCAGATAATATGCACAGGTAACACTATGTATAAGCATGATATCAGCAGGTTACAAGGCATTTTTACCTTCATCATGTATCACGATGTATCACCATGTTTATGCATTATTCACTTTCATACTTACGACTATACTTACGAATTTTCGGGCGCTCGCGGGTTCGGATCGTTCGCACGCGATACCGAGCGAGCGCATCTTCCCCGAAAAAGACGCCCCGCCGAAGCGGAGCGTCCAACTCGAGCACTTCTGCGATTCCGTGCGCCCGATCAGTCGTCGCCCGAGACCAGCTGACCGACCAGGCCCGAGATGTCGACACGGTCCGTGTAATAACGCTCATTAGTTTCCGGGCTGTGGCCGAAATACGCCGCGCGAATCTCCTTCGGGATCCCCCTGTCGCGCCACTCCGTGTTGAGCGTCGCGCGCCAGACGTGGCTCGACACGTCGCGCAGCAGCGGAATCTCGAGCTCGTCGGCCATGAGGTCGTACAGCTCGCGGACGGACTTCTGCGCGTTCGCCTTGTCCCACTCGCGTCCGGGCGCGGCGGGGGCGGGGAAGACGTAGCCGTCGGGATCCTCGGCGCACCTCGCGACCCTGGCGCGAAGGCGCTCGGCGACGCGCTCGTCGGTCACCGGACAGATTCGGCCCTGGTGGGTCTTGCTGAGCTCGGGCACGACCTCGACCGTCACGGGCTCGGCGTGCAGGTCGACGTGACGCGCGCGGAGCGTGCGGGCCTCGCTGATGCGCAGGCCGCAGACGGCCTGCAGCAGCGTCACATCGACCGCGACTCTCATGCGCTCCGCGCGCTGCTGGGGCGTGTATCTCCCCTGCTTGGGCGACGCGTCGACGACGGGCTCGAACTCGAGGAGGTAATCGATCACGCGCAGACGCTCATCCCTGCTCAACGCCCTGCCGCCGGTGCCCCTGTGGCCCTTGTTGACCTCCGGGAGCCTCATACGGCGCCCGCGGATCGGGTTGAACTGCAGAACGCCGAGCTCGATTAGCCGGTCGATCACGTAGCCGCTGACGACCTTCTTCGCCTGCAGCGCCGTCTTCTGCCCGTGCTCGCGGGCCACCCCACGGAACGCCTTCTCCAAGTTGAAGGGCAAAACAGCGTCGGCGATGCGGAACCCCCTCGCCTGCTCTTTATATAAGTCAATCACCCTCGCGTACCGCTTGACCGTGCTGGGGCGGAGAATGTCTGCCATCTCGACCTCGATGTAGGGGATCACATCCTTTTCTATATATGTGGACATCAGCGACGACGTCTTCCACACCGTCGAGACCTGCCCGCGGCAGAGCTCCTCGGCCTTCGCCCTAGCGCGGCGCCTGATCTCCTTGTCCGAAAGCTTCCCGGTAGTCGTGTGCCGCTCGAGCTTGCCGTTCGGCAGCCTCACATGCCACTGCATGCGGCGCCTTCCGTCGGCGAGCGCGGTGATCCGCGCCGTCGACGTGCTGTCCTCGCCCGGCTCCAAAGCGACCCTCATGTCAAATCCCCCCTCCACGCCTCTACCATGCGGAAGGGATCCCGTGGCGCGGCGCCACGCGCCGCGCCCTCGCGAGCGGACACGTCACTCGCCTCCCCGCACGCGGCGGGAGTCGATCCAGGCGGCGACGTCGGGCTCGCGGTACAAAACGGGTGAATGGCGGTCGCCCGTGCGGATGAACGCGGGGCCCTTGCCATCGGATCGCCAGTTGGCGAGCGTCCTGACGCCCACGTGGAGCAGTTCGGACACCTCGCCCGGGGTCATCAGGCGGACGAGGCCGCCAGGCCGCGTGTCGACGGGGGTGCTGATTTCTTTTTTCATGACAAAACGCCTCACAGAACCAACCCAACGCCTTCAGGCGTTGAAGCTCGGCTCCCTCGGCGGCTGTGACGGGCGCATGTGCGGCATGGGAGTTCGCCCCGCGGCACTCCTGTCCGCGGGCACAGCCGGCCGTGCACGCAAAAGCCCTACTCAATCCGGCCGGAAAACCGGCCGTCATCGGAGACCCGGATGCGGTCACCGGTTATCCCGCCGGCGACGGGTGCGTGCGTCCTTGGCTGCGATGCCGTTAGTATACCCACGACCCACCGCTGATTCACATATCCTCCACAACCAGTAGGACGGGGCGGCCGGAGGACGAAGCGCGCACCCGCACGGTGGGATGGGAGCCTCGCCGCGCCGTGCACAGAAGCACAGGGGAGAAGCGGTCATTTTCTTCCGCCCAGCGATCACAGACACCCATCCCGATGTTTTTCGAAAACCCCGTGCATCCGTGCGAGGTTGAAACCAGAGAGCCGGGCACCAGCGGAAACGGACGCACAGAGAGACGCACGGCCGCCTCTCCCGCCCCGAGACTCCGTGCATTCGGTCGAAAGCCCGCGAGCGGTAGGCATTCGCCCGCGAACGGCATTCCGCTTGATTCTCGAAAATTTTTTTAGTAGACGCGCGCTTTTCCGTTAGGAAAAGCGGCCGGGGGGCGGTAAAGGTCGAGTTCAGCCCCGGATTGCCCTCCGAGCGAACCCGAAAAACGCACTCGAAAAATCAGAAAACGGCATGTTACCAGGCAGTATGCAAAAGTCGAGTTCAAACCCGGATTGCCGTCGACCGGGTTGCAGCGGGCCGCCGTCGACCCCGCTTGCGGGTGAGTCGGGCGGTGGTTATGGTGATGCCACCGGACGAAATCGCGCGATCCTCCACCGGTCAACGAACTTGAAACGAACGCGGGCCAGACCCGTGAAATGGAGGACTACCATGCCATCAACCCCTTTACCCGTGTCCGAGGCCCCCCAGCCGACCGAACGCGAATCCATCCTCGGCCTCCTGCGCCAGTCGTGGCGCAGGATGGAGAGCTCCGGCATCGCGGGGCTCGTTCGCATCGCCTCGGGCGTCGCCCCCAGGAACACCAACCCGGCGAGCGAAAGCCCCTTCGCCTACGTCGTACCCCCCGACCCCGCCATCGCCCTCATCGCCGCCACCATCATCGAGGCGATCGGCGCCGGCTCCATGAGCCGCCCCGAGTTCGCCCAGGCGCTCGACGCCTGCCTGCACGGGCAGAACGGATACGTCGAGGCGTATAACAGCTGCACCGCCAAGGGGACCAAGATCGGCCGCGTCGACGCCGACGCCCTGCGCTCGGCATACGCGCTCTTCGAGGTCTCCCGCGCCGAGGTCGACGGCGAGCCCATGGCGGTCATCGACGGCACGCTCGCGCAGTTCGTCGCCGACGCCAACGAGGGGGACGAGGGCCCCTACCGGGCCCTCACCCGCGGCGACCTCGCCGACATGGCCCGCGCATGGTGCCCAGGGGCGAGCAAGCGCTGGCAGGATGGATTCGCCGACGCGCTTCGGGCGGCGGCCCCGCGCTTCGAGACGGTCGAGCAGCTCGGGCTCGACGAGCTCCGCATCCGCAACGGCGTCTTCGACCGCAAGAGCCTCACCGTCCGCCCCTACACCCCCCACGACCACTTCATCGCCAAGTTCGCGGGAATCGAGTTCCCGACGGACGAGGACGGGCACGTCCTCGACATGCCCGAGCCCATCATCCGGCTCCCCGACGGCGACTCCTGGCGCTTCAGCTCATGGCTCTCGGAGATCATGCCCGACGACCACGGCAAGGCCGCGCTCCTCGACGCCACGACCTGCCTGCTCATGCCCCAGCTCGACGTCCAACGCGCGTTCGTGCTGTTCGGGATGGGGCGCAACGGCAAGGGCACCTGGGTCCAGCTGGTCCAGACCATGGTCGGGCCCGACGCCTCCGAGCTCGTCGCGCACCTCGCGATCGAGGATTTCGCGGACGAGAAAAAGATCCCGCACATCCAGGGCCGCCTGATGAACCTCTCCGACGAGTCCAACCCCAAGAGCTTCCTCGGCGACACGGCCAAGATCAAGGCCGTGGCGACGCACGACATCGTCGGCGGTCGCCCGCCATACGGGCAATGGCGCGAATGGAGGCCCGTGCTCGGCCTGCTGTTCTGCCTCAACGCGCCGATCAACAGCGCCGAGCACTCGGACGCGCTGTATGAACGCTTCGTGTTCGTCAACTTCCCCGAGGCGTTCTTCCGCCGCGAGAACCCCGCGATCAAGAACGACTACATGCGCCGCCGCGAGGTCGCGTCCTATGCCGCCTACCTAGCGCTCGTGAGGCGCCCGCGCTTCTACGACGCCTCCGTCTTCGCGGGAAACCCCTACGTCCAGGCAGCCAACGCCGAGCACCGCTCCGAGGCCGACCCGACGGTGCGCGCTTGGCGCGCCATCTCGGATGACCTCGAGGGCGTCGACGCCATCCCCTGCCAGATGTTCTACCAGCTCATGCGCCAGTGGAAGAAGCGCTACGAGCCGAACGGCCGCGTCCCCGGCTACACGTCGCGCGAGTTCAGGTCATCCCTCCGCGCCGCCGCGGAGGCCGACGGCTGGGAGCTGGTACCCGACCAGCTCGCGACGTGCAAATGGCTTGGGTGCGAAGCCGCCTGGAAACTCGTGAAGGGCTACGCGGACCGCGTCGAGGGCTACACGACCAGCTACCGCCCGACCGAGCTCGCCTGCTGGGGGTCCCGGCCGCCAGCCCGCACCCGCACCTGGCTCGTCAAGCGCCAGGTATGGGAACGCTACCAGGAGTCCGGCGACACCCCGTTCTAATTGTCTATTCACCGTCATTCAACCCCCAAACAAAGGAGCAACAATGTCCAAGTTCGACACCGCCCCCAACACCGCCCAGGACCAGGAGCCCATTTACAACCCAGACGACCTTCCGATCCTCCGCGCCGCCCTTAGCCTTCCCTGCGCCATGATGGTGGAGCAGAAAATGAAGAAGGAAATCGGTCGAGCCATGGCCGTGCTCCATGAAGCGGCCTTCTTCACCGTCGAAAACACGGAGCAGCTCAAAGAGGTTCTGCTGCGCGTTTTCCAATACCCCGCGTTCCTCGATGACCCCGACAAGGACGACTACTTCGAGTTCGCGCTCCATGCGGCCCGCACGCAGGAGGGCTTCGAGCACTTCGACGCGATGACCACGGTTTTCGCCACGATGTTCGGCGGCGCCCCCGGCAACGATCACGCGGCGGAGGAGCTTCTCAAAGCATCCAAAACCGATCTCTTCAATCAGGACATGTTCAATCGGCTTGTCTCGGAGATCGGCTGGGAAGCAATTGTGTACGCCCTGTCATGGGCATACGACGAGCGCGGCATCGACCCCTGGGAGGTCGAACTCGAGCTCGCTTATGACGACTTGCTCGATGAGTACGGCATCGGCGTGCCCGAGGATGAAGACGACGTGGCGGCACTGGACTACTTTTCGAGGTTTTTGCAGAACGGCACGATGTTCGACTTCATCTGCCTGACTTAGCGGGCGCAGCGCTCGGCCGCCCGCGTCGCGCTCTCGGCAAGCGCAACAAGACTGGGCCCGGTGATTACGGGTCGCGAGCTTGCAGAAGCCTCGCCGAGTCCGCATCGGCACCCGGCGCGCCGAACGCGCTCGGGGGCGGGAAGCCCCTGCGGCGGGGAGGGGCCGCCCTCCCCATGAGCAGCACCTTGGGACACACCCCTCAGGGGGTGTGTCCCTTAGGTGCAAAGACGTCGCCCCCTTGCGGGGGACAACGTCTTTGTCGAATACACGACCTTCCAAGGGAGTGATAGAAGTGGCTAATGCCAACTGGAATGGCGGCAAGTCCAAGGGCCGCGCGCAGGCGTATGCCCGTCTCCGGCACAACGACAACGAGCGTCGGGCTGACCCGCAAGTCGAACACACCAACCGTGAAATCGACAAATCTCGAACGTACCTGAACTTTGAAGTAGGCCCCACTGCGGGCCTCACGTACGAACAGAAAAAAGCGCGTCTCGACGCGCGTCTCGACGAGTTCGGCTATCCGTCGGACGCCGAACTCAAGCGCCTAGGCAAGAACGCACCCACTTCCATGCAAAGCGTGATTATCTACGCGCCCGCGGAGCTCGACAACGAGGACGCGCTTATGGACGGCAGTCTCGAGGCGTGGTTCGCGATGGCCGCCGACGAACTCGTCAAGCTCGCGGGCGCGGAGAACGTCATATCGTTCGCTGTGGACGTCGACGAGGTGCACGAGTACACCGACGCCCGCACCGGCAAGCGCACCCGGTCTAAATTCCACGCGCACGCGGCGGTGGTTCCCGTCTGCGACGTAAAGCAGGTCGCGCGGCAGCCCGTGTACCTCCGTCCCGACGGCTCGGAAACGCTCGATGAGGCCGAGGCCGAACGCGTCTATATCGATCGATGCAACGCCGAAACGACAGACATCGACCGCGCCGCGCGCGACGAGAACGGCGACCCCATCACGGGGCCGAAATGCGCGCGGCTCAAGAATGGACGTCGTAAATACAGGAAGCAAAAGCGCTCCGAGGCGACCAAGGCCACACGCAAGCTCAGCGGCTCCGAGTTCGCAAGTCGCGAGCGCATGAGCGCGCTCAACGCCGCAATCCACAGGCGCACCGAGCGAGAGTTCGGCATGAAGTGGAACACTCACGAGCTCGGCACGTACCAGCGCACCGACGCCGACGAGAACAAGTCAGTCGAAGAGCTCAAGGCGGCATCAGCCGCGCGCGAAATCGACGCGCGCATCGAACGGGCGGCACGCGAGATCGAGCAGAACACCGAGCGAGCCGAGATGCTTCTCGCTCGGGCCGACGAGCTCAACGACGCGGCGCGCAAGCGCGAGCGCGAGGCCGACGCGCGCTATCGGGCAGTCGAGCGCCAGGTCCTCGACATGGAGGGCGAGTCCTACACCCCCGGCAGCATCGCGCCGGACGGGACGTTCAACCCGGAGCTTGACTTCCACACCTTCAAACCGGCCCTCGAACCCGGAATCCAGGCGCTCGAGCGCGAAATCGCTGCCAAACGTCGAGCACTGAGCGACTTGGACGCGCGCGAAGCGTCGCTCAAGACGCGTGAAGCCATGCTGACGGCGCGCGAACACGAGGTCTCGACCAAGGAGGCCGATGCCGAGGCCCGAAGCCGTCAAGCCGCCTCCAAGGCGCGCAACGCCGAAATGCTCATCACGATGGCCGAGAAGCTCATCGAGCGCCTCATCGGGAACGCCATCGAACGGTTCGCCGCCAAACTCGAACGCCTCGCCGGCGCCGCAGATAAGGCCGCTGGCGATAGGCCACAGCAGCGCGGCCTCTGGCGCACCGTGTCCGACGCGGCGGGGGCGATCGCGCGCCACGTCCACGAGCACGCCGGCGGCGAAACCATGAAGGAATGGGCGGGTGCCGACGTCGTCGCGCTTTACGGGCCGGCACCCGATCGCCAACATGAGTTCGTCGCCGACCTGTGGTCTTACGCCGACGTTAGCGCGCAGCGAGGGCGCACCGCCGGAGACGGGGCGGAATCGTGGCTCGGGCAGGCGCGCCACGCGAACACCCTCGCAGACATTCTCAACAGGCTCGGCGACCCCGTGATCGACGGGTGGCTCGATGGCGACGAGTTCCTGCTCGAGCGCCTCGAAGGCGCGGGCGCGCGAACCGCCCGAACGGAGGAAGCTGCGCAGCCGGAACCCGATGCTCGCACCGCCCCGGCATCGAGCCCCGGCCCGGGCGCACCCGATCACGATGGGCCGTCACCCTGCTTCTAACCGCGGTTCATGCGCAAAAAAACGCCCGCCACCTCCGTGGTGGCGGGCGTTTTTGCGCCCAATCGCATTAAGGCAGGTCGCTAGACCAGCCCAAGGCGTCAACGGGCGAGGATTCGACGTTGAAGTTCGAAAACCCTTGATCGATCTGCGCGCGGACGTCCTCGATGTGCTTGGCGATGTCCGCCGCGACGAATGCGCACTTCACCACGCAGCCAGCCGAATCCCACTCCGGCAAATTCAAACCGTCGTCCGCCCTGTGCGCGTTCCAAGCAGCCTCATACATCGGCCAGGTAGTCGGAATGGCTGCCAGATAGACCGGCAGCAGGTACTGCAGCAAAAGATCCTCCTCGGGGATCGCGCCATAGACCTCGAACTCGACACGGTTGCGGATGCCGTCCCATTCTCTGCCTTCGCGAACATCCGCCTTTTCTTCAGTCATCATCGTCCATCCTCACCTTCAACAACGGTTTTTACGTGCTCGCAAGCCTGGAAGCAGGCGCGCGCCTGGACGTCGAGCCACTCCTCGGCCTCGTTCGGCCTGAGCCGTCCTCCCCGGGTTCGCGCCAGCTCGCCCGGCCTGCAGACAGCCTTCGCGATGTCCTCGTCGTACACGAGGGCGCATCCGGCCCAGCTGTACTCCGCCCAGTCGTGGGCGCCGTTCAAGAGCGCCCGCTCGGTTCGCCCCGGCCTCAGATCGAGGTCGGGGTCCAAGTCCTCGAGCATACCCAGAGCATACCCCTGAACGCCCCGTTTCCACGCGGAGCCGAAAGACATGCGTCTGACCTCGTCCTTTGCGCTCTTCGCGAGCATGGTGACCTCCACTCGAAATCGATTTCGCGATTCAAGAAGGGATCCGTGGGCGCACCGCGCCCTTTGAAAAAAGAGGGAGTCCCTCACGGGGCTCCCTCTACTTCGTTCTGAATGGGCTCAATCCGCCCGCCCGGCTTACGCCCGGTTCTGGGCCTCGCGGCGGCGGCGCAGGATCTCGGCCACGCCGACCATGCTCAGGCCCGCGGCTGCGGTCGCCGCGATGGCGGCGCCGGACGCGTCGCCGGTCTGCGGGATCGCGCCCTCGACCTTGTTCGGCTTGGCAGCGACCTGCTGCTGCACCGGAGCCTGCTCGGGCTTAGTCTCAGGCTTGACCTCCGGCTTGGCCTCGGGCTCAAGCTCGGCCAGGAACGCCACGACCTTGTCGTAGGCGGCCTTCGCCTGGGCGTACTCGGCCTCGGCATCAGCCAGCTCGGCCTTGGTGGCCTCGGCGTTCGCGCGGGTGGTCTCGAGCTTGGCCGCAGCGGCGTCCAGCGCCGCCTTGGCGTCGGCCTCGGCGGTCTTGGCCGCCTCGTACTTGGCGTGGGCCTCCTCGACGGCGGCGTGGATGGCCTCGCGGACGGAAGCGTCGGTGCTCGGCATGGCGTCAACGCCGATGGAGCCGTTCACGACCATGTCAGTCGGGTCGTAGGCGTGCAGGAACTTGCCCCAGGCGGCCTCGAGCTCGGTGGCGTTGTCGGCCGCGAGCTGGGCGTCGGCCAGGGTTGCCTTGCCCGCCTCGATCTTGGCGGCGAACTCCGCGACGAGCTTGTCGGCTGCGGTCTTGGCCGCGGCCTTCGCGGTCGCGTCGGCCTTGGCCGTATCGACCTTGGCCTGGAACTCGCCCAGCTTGGCCTTGAGAGCGTCGAGGGCGGCCTTGGCCTCGTCCATGGCGGCCTGCTTGTCCGCGAGCGTGGTGCCGGCGGTGGCGGCGGCCTCGGCCTTGGCGGCTACGTCGGCCTCGGCGGCCTTGAGCTCGGCCTCGAACTTGGCGACCTCGCCCTCAGCCGCCTTGATAGCGGCCTGCTGCTGGGCCAGCGCCGCGCCCGCGGCGTCAAACTTGGCCTTGGCGGCGTCGAGCTTACCTGCGGCGTCGACGATGTCGGCGTACTGGCCGCGGATGGCCTCGAGCTCGGATGCGGCCTGGTTCTTGGCTGCCTCGAGTCCGGGCAGCTTGTCCTGGGCGGCCTTCAGCTCCTCGCGCTTAGCGGCGAGTTGCGCGTTGATCTCGGTCTTCTTGGCCGTGACCTCGCCCGTGACGGTATTGAGGTTCGCCTCGGCGGCACGCTTGGCCTCCTCGGCGCGCTTGGCCTCGGCCTTGGCGGCGTCGAGCTTGGCGGTCGCATCGGCCAAGCCAGGCTCTGCGGCCGTGTGGTCGGTGACGGCATGCTCAGCCGCGGCCTGCTCGGCCGATGCGGCCTCGTAGGCGCCCTGCTTGCCGGCGAGGTCGGCGGCGCTGATCTGGCCGTCGATGCCCTCGATCTCCTTCAGGAGCTGATCGATCTGGGCCTGGAGCTGGGCGTTGCCAGCGCCGCCCATGGCGTTCAGCAGACGGGCGCGGTAGGCGTCGACCGTGTAGATGTTCTCGTAAATGGCCATGCTTGAAACCTGGCCCCACAACCACTGCGTGTAGCCGTTCTCATCGCGGAACTCCTGGCCCATGACGGGACGGCCGTTGAAGCCGGTCGCGTTCCACGCGGCGCCGGTGACGGTGTAGGAGCCCTCGACGATGTTCTCGTAGTGACCGGTCTGGCCGCCGGAGCCGCCGGGCTGGTAGACCTTGCCCGTGGCGGGGTCGGTCACGGCGTGTCCGAGGGCGTTGGCCTTCTCGTTCCAGTACCAACCCTCGTAGGCGGTGTGGGCGTCGGTGTAGCCGGCGTTGATGTTCTCGGCCCAGCCGCGGTTGCCGCCGTGGTTGGCGACATGCTCGAGCTTGCCGGTCTTCTTGAGGTTGGCAGCGGACCAGTTCGTGTTCACGATGGCGACGGCCATGGCGTAGTCGGAGACGTAGAGCTCGGGCAGGCCTTCGGCCTTGCGCAGGGCGTTGCACTCGGCGATGAGGTCGAGAGCCTTCAGCATGTTACCGATGGCGGACGCGTCGTTGGGGTCGTTCAGATTCGTATAGCTCGAAAGCATATTATTCGAATCCTTGTCGATGATCATGTCCTTATAGGAACCATCGATGACAGCCTGAGCAGCGCCACCAGGAGCCACCTTGTCGGCGTAGTCAGGCTTGAAGCCACCGTCATCGACGACGCCCTGGTTCTTGATGAACTCGAAGAAGTCGTTGGCGTTCTTGATGGCGCCCTGAGTCTGGTCGGCCATCTGCTGGCGCAGCTCGTCGATCTTCTTCTGCTTCTCGGCCTTCTGGCGCTCAAGCTCGGTCACGGTCTTGGCGGCCTCGTCGAAGGCAGCTTTGGCCTCGTCGGCCTTGGCCTTGGCGGCCTCGGCCGCGGCCACGAGCTTCTCGTGCTCGGCGACCCAGGCCTCATGGCCCTTCACGGCCTCGTTGTAGGCCTTCTGCGCAGCCTCGACCTTGGCGTTGGCGGCATGAGCCGTCTGCGCGGCGGCGTCCGCAGCCTTGCTCGCCTCGGCGAGCTTGGCGTCCTCGGACGCGAGCTGCTCCTCAAGGGAGGTGATCTCGGCGGGCAGGGCCTCGATGCGCGCCTTGGCCTCGTCGAGCTTGGCGGTGGCGGCATCGAGCGCGGCCTGCTTGGCCGCGATGGCCGCGTCGGCCTCGGCCTGGGCCTTGGAGCCGGCGGTGGCAACGGCCTCGTCGTAGGCGGCACGCGCCGCATCGAGCTTGGCCTTCGCATCGGCGATGGCGGCCTCGTCGCCTGAGTCCTTCACGGCGTCGTAGTCGGCCTGGGCCTTGTCGAGCGCGGCCTTAGGGGCCTTGAGCGCCTCGGCGGCGATCTTCTCGACGGTGGCGGCGTAGGCGTCCTTGGCGGCCTGCAGCTCGGTGGCCGCGGTGGCAGCGGCGCCCTCGAGGGCGGGAAGGCCGGCCTTGGCCTCGTCGAGCGCGGCCTTGGCCGCATCGAGCTCGCCCTTCTTGGCCGCGGCCGACGCCGATGCGGCCTCATGGGCCGCGTCGGCGGCCTGCTTGGCGGCCACGGCCTCGTCGTAGGCGGTCTTGGCGGCCTTGTACTCGGCGTCGGCCTCGTCGATTCCGGAGTCGGCGAGGAATTTCTCGAGCTCGGCAGTTGCCTTCTCGAGCGCCACATCGGCCTCGGCGGATGCCTTGGCGGCGTCCTGGGCCGCCTTGGTGGCCTTCGCGTGCTCGTCGGTCATGCCGTCGAGCTCGGCCTGGGCGGCCTCGACGGCCTGCTTGGTCTTGGCGGCCTCGGCCTGGGCGGACTGCAGGTTGGCGACGAGCGCCTCGGCCTGCTTCTTCTGCTCGGCGAGTCTAGCGCGGGCGGCCTCGGCGTAGGCGGTATTGGCGCGGGCGTGCTCGAAGCCGGCCTTGTCGTGGGCGTTGCCGGCGGCAGCGGCCGCGTCGGCGGCGCCGTCGCGCATGCCCTCGACCTTGGCGAGTTCGGCCGCTGCCTCCTCGGCCGTCATGACCTTGTTCTTCTTCTCCGCCTCCTCGGCGGCGTGGATCAGCTTCTGCGTGGCCTCGGACCAGCGGACCTGGACGTCGGCGAGCTGCTGCATGGCGTCGCGACGCGCATCCTCGGCCTGGGCGCCCTGCGCGAGCGCCGTGGCGGGTGCCAGCGCGGAGGGCGCCGCGATGGCGACCGTGAGTGCCACGGTGAGGGCGGCCTTGGGTGCTCCCTTGTGGTTGAACATGGGGGTCACTTCCTTCTGCTTCATGTGCTGCGGCTTGTACTTCCTGCTCATCTTCACCTTCCCAAAACCCATCCCTGAACTGGGTATTTACAACTTGACTTGCTTGAGACAGTCACACTTTCGAATAGTAGACAGTGCGACCTCCTATATCAAGTCGCAGGGTCGGATATTTACAAATTGCTTGAAATAAAACCGCAGTTGGGATCTGGTTGGCGTTGACGTGCTGTGGCGAGTCGGGTGAGATTCGCGAACCCGTAGCCTAATTGCATGGAGAACATGAACGACAAACGCCGCAAGCTGCTGGGCCAGCGGATCCGCATGGAGCGGGTCGCCGCCGGCCACAGCCAGCGCTCCTTCGCGCCCATAGCGGGAACGAATCAGTCGTATCTCTGGGAGGTCGAGACGGGCCGCGTCAACGCGAGCGTCGACTTCCTCTGCAAGGTCGCCGACGCCCTGGGCGTCAAGGTTGCGGACCTCATCGACTTCTAAGGCTTTCCCGAACCTTTCAAATAGGCCATGGCATCCCCGGCCCTATATAGGACGGCCACCTCGGTCGACCCCGGGCGCCTCAGCAGCACCTTCGCCGACATCAGGGCCTCAGACCAGTCCGAATATGCGATGGCGCCCGCGGTCGCGGCGGCGCGCAGCAGCTCGAGGCTCCCGAGCGGGGCGGTCCCCGTGCGCGCCCAGCGGCGCTCACCGTCGACGCCCCGCGCCTCGATCACCACCTCGAACACCTCATCGCCCATCATAGGCACACCGCCTCGGACTCCTCGAGCGCCCGGCGAGCCGGCGAGTTGAGCCAGACACCGCGATGATAAGCGAGCCCGAGCAGGTCGTCGTCGACGACCTCGATGACCGCGACGTCGGCGCGGACGGGCTCGAGCAAGAGTTCGAAGCGGGCCTCGACCTCACGTGCGACGTCTTCGGCCAGCGCGACCGCGCGGTCGACCTCCCCGGCCGCCGGCTCTCCAACTGCGAGCGTCACGGTCAGGCACGGCGCGGAGCCGGCCGCCCCCTCGCGGGCGAGGATGGCGTGGCGGACGCCCGGCACGACGTCGGGCACGTAGGGCAGCGGGCACACGTCGGCGCCGCGGCTCTCAAGGAAACTGACCGCCACCTGCTCGGTGAAGGTCCATTGGCATTTTTTCTCTGGCATATTGACTCCTCCGTCGTTCGGTTGCACGATTCGAGAAGTCTTCCGTCGGGCGACGCTTCGGCGCCCGTTCCGTGACGCCGCGATGGGCCCTCGATGGAGCCGGAGCGCGTTCGCTCATACTTACGACTATACTTACGACTATACTTACGACATAGCCGCTCTAAACAAAAATAGGACGGCGATAAACGCCGTCCTAGCTGCGGTTTTGGTCGCGGGGGCAGGATTTGAACCTACGACCTCCGGGTTATGAGCCCGGCGAGCTACCAGACTGCTCCACCCCGCAATGTCTGGACGCACCGTGTGCGCAAGGAGTTATATTACGCAGGCATCCATGTATCTGCAAGGCCGGCGATGCCTCTCCACAATTCCATCACGCAAACCACTCGATGCACAGGCTGCATCGCCGGGCTCATAACCCGGAGGTCGTAGGTTCAGCTCACCCAAAGCCACCAGGCACGCCCGAAGCTGCCATAATACTAAGGTCAATACATTCACATTGCGCCGACGCTAGGAGACCCATGGCGAACACGTCTCTCACCACGCACGACACACCCCTGCACGAGTTTTACGCGAGCTGCCCCGAGGGCTTCGAGGCCGCACTCGCAGACGAGCTCCGCGGCATGGGGCTGCGCCAGGTCCGCCCGCTCAAGGGCCGCGTGGCGTTTGCCGGCTCCCCCGCCGACGCCGAGCGCGCATGTCTGTGGTCCCGCCTTGCCAGCCGCATCTTTGTGGTGCTCGGCCGCTTCGCCTGCACCGACGCCGAAGACCTGTACGAAGCAACTCGCTCCATAGCCTGGGAACGTATCCTGCGCGCAGGCGCCACCATCGCCGTGACCGCGCGCGGCACCAATGACGAGCTGCGCAATTCCCACTTTGCCGCGCTCCGCGTAAAGGACGCGCTATGCGACCGCATGCTCGAGGTCGAGGGCCGTCGCCCCAACGTCGACACGGACGACCCCGACGCGCGCATCTCCCTCACCCTGCGTGGCAACCGCGCGAGCATCCAGCTCGATCTCTCCGGCGACCCGCTGTTCAAGCGCCTTCCGCGCGAGGCCACGCGAACGCACGCCGCACACGTCCTGCGCCCCGACTACGCAGCGCTCGCTTGCGCCCAGGGCAATTGGCAAGAGATCTGCTCGGCCGCACTCACTAATACTAAAGACGCGATGCGCGATGAGGATACCGCCGCGTCGGCCGACGGCAGCGTTCCGGCCAACGGCAGCGTGCCAGCCGATGGCAGCGCTCTGGCCGGCTCCACCGCCGAGCGCCCCACTCCCACGCTCCCCGTCCTGATCGACGCCTGCTGCGCGGGCGGCGGCGTGGCGCTCGAGGCCGCCTCGATCCTGGCCGACCGCGCGCCCGGCCTCGAGCGCCTAAACTGGGGCTTCCAGAGCTGGTCTGAGCACGACGCTGCCACATGGCGCGAACTCCTCAACGAGGCCGATCGCCGCGCCGAGCTCGCAAAGGGCCGCGTCGCCCGCATCGTCGCCACCGACCCGTCCGGGGACGCCGTCGCCTGCGCGCGCCGCATCCTCAAGGCCGCCGGTCTCGCCGACCGCGTGATCTTTGCCCAGCCCGACCTCGACAAGATCTCCCGCAAGCTCATGATGCCCGCATGCTGCGGCGGAGAGCCGCGCGGCTTCGTCTTCCTCGACACCACCGAGACCGCCATTTCCAAGATGTCCCGCGTGCTCGACCTCGCCACGAGCCTGCACGCCGGCGCCTGTGGGGCCGACCCCGTCCGCGCCATGCTGAGCACCATGCCCACCGTGGCCCTCACCCGCGATGACCTGCTCATCCGCACCCTCAGCGAGCCCGCGCGCTCCCTGCGCGTCATGCCGAACAACGAAGAAGCCGAGCTCGCCGTCTTTTCGGCGGCAAACGGCGCAATCAGCGCCGGAGAGGGCAACGTGGCCGCCGAGGACTCCATGCCCGCGGAAGACGCCGTCGAATCCAGCGTCGCCCCCTCCCCCGCCACCACCCTCATCGACCTGGGCGACGGCAAGCCCTGCCCCGTCCTCATCCCCGAGTCCGAGCAGTTTGCGCGCCGCCTGCGCAAGGTCGCCAAGCTGCGCCGCAAGTGGGCGCAGCGCGAAGGTGTGACTTGCTACCGCGTCTACGACGCGGACCTGCCCGACTACTCCGCGGCCATCGACCTGTACGAGGGCAGCGCCACAACGCCCGGGCGCTGGCTCGTCATCGCCGAATACGCCGCACCGCGCGAGGTCGATCCCTCCCTGGCCGAGGCGCGCCTGCTCGACATCCTCACGCTTGCCCCGCGCATCCTGCAGGTCGATCCCGATAACGTCTTCGCCAAGGCGCGCATCCGCTCGCGCGGCGGCTCGCAGTACGGCAAGCAGGCCGGCGGAACGTCCCCCTCGAGCCAACACGGCAAGGGCGGCAAGCCCCGCGGCACCCGCAGCGGTTCGGCACCCGCCAACCGCCCCAGCCAGGGCGCGGGTTCGGGCACCCCGAGCGACATCCGCACCCGTAGGCTCCCCCTCATCGAGGAGGGCGGCCTCACCTTCGCCGTCAACTTCAACGACTATCTGGATACGGGTATCTTCCTCGACCACCGCATCACCCGCGGCCTCGTGCGCGAGCATGCCCGCGGCAAGCGCTTCTTCCTCAACCTGTTCGCCTACACCGGCACCGCGACCTGCTATGCGGCCGATGCCGGCGTGGAGGAGACCGTCACCGTCGACCTCTCCAACACCTACCTGGACTGGGCCGAGCGCAACATGGAGCAAAACGGCTTTGTCGGCCCCGACCATCACTACGTGCGCGCCGACGTCATGAGTTGGATCCGCGACATGAGGCAGACCCGCAACCGCTGGGACCTGATCTTCTGCGACCCGCCCACCTTCTCCAACTCCAGCAAGATGGGCCGCCGCACCTGGGACGTCCAACGCGACCACGTCGAGCTGCTCGTCGGCTTGTCGCGCCTGCTCTCCCGCGAGGGCGAGGCGATCTTCTCGTGCAACCTGCGCACGTTCCGCCCCGACATCGAAGAACTGGCGCGCGCCGGCGTGGTCCTCACCGACATCACGGACGAGACCATTCCCGAGGACTTTGCCCGCAATAAAAAGATCCATCATTGCTACCTGGTCAAGCGCTACACGTCCGAGGAGGCCATGCGCCGAGTCGGCATGAGCGAGGACGCAATTCGCGAGCGCACGCGCGAGTTGCGCGAGGCTTCCGCGCGAAAACCTGCCGACACAAAGCGTTTCCGCAGGTAGAGGCATATAGCATACGCCCTGCGTACAGCCTATAATGGCTGGAACGTTAGATGGCATGCATATGCCTCTCGGCGCGCTGGGGGAAGGCCGGCGCCGGGTCATCTTCGCCAAGGAGCAACACCGCAATGGCACACTCAACTGAATCATCCGAGCACGGGCACGGTTCTGCCGCGATCCCGGTAAGCATCGGCGCGATGCTCGTCACCCTGGGCGTCGTGTACGGCGACATCGGCACGTCGCCCATGTACGTCACCAAGGCGCTGCTTGCGGGCCAGGGCGGCATCATGACCGTGACCGAGGAGTTCATCCTCGGCGCGCTCTCGCTCGTCATCTGGACGGTCACGCTGCTGACCACCGTCAAGTACGTGCTCGTCTCCCTCAAGGCCGACAACCACGGCGAGGGCGGCATCTTCGCGCTCTACAGCATCGTGTGCAAATACGGCAAATGGCTGATCGTGCCCGCCATGCTCGGCGGCGCCGCGCTTCTGGCCGACGGCATCCTCACCCCTGCGGTGACCATCACCACGGCCATCGAGGGCCTGCGCACCATCCCCGCCGTGCACGACATCATGGGCGACAACCAGATGAACGTCGTGGTCATCACGCTCATCATCGTGTGCCTGCTGTTCGCGGTGCAGCGCGTGGGCACTTCCAAGATCGGCCATGCCTTCGGCCCAGTCATGACGTTTTGGTTCCTGTTCCTCGGCGGCGCGGGTCTCATCTACGTGCTCGGCAACCCTGTTGTCCTGCTCGCGTTCAACCCGCTGCGCGGCATCAGCTTCCTGCTGTCTCCCAACAACCATGCCGGCATCATGATCTTGGGTAGCTGCTTCCTCGCCACCACCGGTGCCGAGGCCCTCTACTCCGACATGGGCCACGTCGGCCGCGGCAACATCTACGCCACTTGGCCCTTCGTCAAGATCTGCCTCATCCTGTCCTACCTCGGCCAGGGCGCTTGGCTGCTCGCCAACGCCGGCAACCCCGAGCTCGCCCTCATCGAGGACCTCAACCCGTTCTTCCAGATGCTGCCCGAGATGGTCCGCCCGTTCGGCGTCATCCTCTCCACCTGCGCCGCGATCATCGCAAGCCAGGCGCTCGTGACCGGCGCGTTCTCGCTCGTGTCCGAGGCCAGCCGCCTCGACCTCATGCCCCACATGCAGATCTTCTACCCCGCCGAGACCAAGGGCCAGCTCTACATCCCCATGGTCAACAACGTCATGTGGGTCGGCTGTGTTATCGTCGTGCTGCTGTTCCAGAGCTCCGCTCACATGGAGGCCGCCTACGGCCTGGCCATCACCATCACGATGATCTGCACCTCCGTGCTGCTCTTCTTCTACCTGCACGGCGTGCGCGAGATGAAGGTCTTCCCCTGGGCCTTCGTCATCTTCTTCGTCGCGCTTGAGGGCTTCTTCTTCGTGTCCTCCCTCACCAAGTTCTTCCATGGCGGCTACTTCACCATCCTGATGGCCGCGCTCATCATGGGCGTCATGGTCAGCTGGTACAACGGCAGCCGCGTCGAGCGCCGCCAGTACACGATGCTCCCCGTGCGCAAGTACATCGACCAGCTCGACCGCCTGCGCAACGACTCGCACTACGAGACGCTCTGCGACAACCTGGTCTACCTCACCAACAGCAAGTCGACCGACATGCTCGACCGCGACATCCTGTACTCGATCTTCGATAAGCACCCCAAGCGCGCCCGCGCCTACTGGTTCCTGAACGTCGAGGTCACCGATGAGCCGCACACCTTCGAGTACTCCGTCGAGAACTACGGCACCGACTTTGTGTACCGCGTGCACCTCTACCTGGGCTACAAGGTCAACCAGCGCGTGAACGCCTACCTACGCCAGATCGTTTCCGACCTGTCCGCGTCCGGCGAGCTGCCGCCGCAGGTGCACGATTACTCCGTGTACGACAAGCCCGGCGTGATCGGTTCCTTCCGCTTCTGCCTGATCCGAAAGACGCTTGCGCCCGAGTCCGACGTCGAGCAGCGTGAGCGCCACGCCATCGCGATGAAGTACGCGATCCGCCGCTTCGCCGGTTCGCCGGTGCAGTGGTTCGGCCTGGAGAACTCCAGCGTGTTCTACGAGTACGTGCCGCTGTTCACCAAGTTCAAGCCAGTCGACCGCATCGCGCGCGTGGCCGTGGAGGAGCGCTGCTAACGAGCGCCTCCGCGATCTCACTGAATGTCAAAAGACCCATCCGCGCGGATGGGTCTTTTTTGTTTGCGCATGCCAAGAGGTTCGCCATGCAACCCGAGGCCCCAGCGGGGCCCCGAGCATCACGCTTGAGATGTTTCTACCATCCCTTTCCAAGCCAATTCCGAAGCCATAAGTCCATCGACCGGCTCATCTCGGCCATGAAGTCGCTCGTGTGCTTGCGTGTGTAAATGTCGCGCACACGCGCCCCGGACTCCGTTGCGTGAGGGCGGAACATCGCGTCCATCTCGGCGACTTGAGCGTCCATTGTCGGAGCGTCGGCGCGGCGATAGTGCTCCTCCATCACAAGGTTGACGGTCGGATGCGGGGTTGCCGGGCGCTCCTTCTTAGGGGTCCCAAGGATGAGCATACTCAAGGGCACGGTGTGCTCGGGCAAATCCAGAAGATCACGCACCTCCTCGGCATTCTCGATGATGTCGCCTATGTAGCAGGTGCCCAGCCCCACCGCCTCGGCGGCAATTGCCGCATTCTGTGCCGCGATCACCGCGTCCTGCGCCGCGATTCCAAAATCGCCCAGACCGGGATGCGGGCGGGCAGTGCAGCCAGATTCGGTCGCGAATTCCTCGGTCAAGCACCCCACGTGCTCGAACAGGTCGATCCACTTGCAGTAATCCACCACAAAAACCAGCGCCCACGGCGCCTTGGAGATCATCGGCTGATTGTCGCAAAGCACCGCGAGGCGATCTCGCGTCGCCTGCTCGCGGATATCGATAATCGAATACATCATCATCGCCCCGGCGCTTGGGGCCCTACTCGCAGCATGGAGCACGGCCTCCCGCTGTTCGCCCGTGATTTCCACCGTCAAGTCGAACTGCCGTGTCGAGCTCCTGCGCTCGATGCAGTCGAGCACCGCGTTTCCCGTCATTCCCATTTACCGCCGTCCTTAAGCATCGATTACGCTTCTTGGCCCATTCTATGGAAACAACGGATACCTGCAGCTTATCGACTAAATCTCGACAATCCGTGGGTAGTATGTTCCCTTGTCGCCTTCCGCGCGTAGCACATGTTTATCAAGGCCGGGTAAGCGTTGTCCAGGATTTGGGCACGTCACCTGCTTCAACATCCGTTGAGCGAAGAAGAGGTTGTCGTATGTTCACTGCCATCGTATCCATCGCGGGGCTTGTCGCCTCCGCCTACTTGGGCCGTCGGGAGCTCACCCGTCGCAAAGAATCGGGTGATCGCTCCGGCATGGGCTGGGGCATCACGTTCTGCATCATGCAGGCCATTGCCGTCGCGCTGGGCTTTCTCGGCATGGCGCCCGACGACATCCTCTCCCCCATCATCCTCAACGCCGTGCTCACCGCCTGCGCTTGGGCCTCTTTCGCGCGTGACGTCACCTGGGCGCACATCGAATCCTACATGCGCTTCGGTGACGAACTCGCCGCCCGCACCTTCCGACCCGACTGCGGCGCATGCAACAAGTACGATGCGTGCGCACATCGCATCACCCGCGACGAGGACCTCTCCCGCATCGGTCGCCTGGGCCGCAAGCTGCGCGGCCGCGTCCACGAGCTCCGCATCGCGCTGCACCGCCCCACCGCGGTCTGCGTGATGCTGCTCTTGCTCGCCGGCCTGTTCGCCATGCTCGGACTCGAGACCCCCTCCAACCACGACCTCACCTGGTGCTACCCGCTGTGCATCCTGCTTGAGTGGGCACTCATCACCGCCGTCATGGTCGGCCTGTTCTACCTGTTCCAGCGTCGCGGTGGCGCCCCGGCGTTCGTCGCCTTCCTGTGCTGGGGTATCGGCATGGCGCAGTTCTTCGTCATCACGTTCAAGTCCATGCCCATCCAGCCCGCCGACCTTTCCGCCCTGGGCACTGCCGCTGCGGTGAGTGGCGGCTTCACCTACATCTTCAGCGCGTTCGGCCTGTACGGCATGACCTTCCTGGCCATCTCCATGCTGCTGTGCTCGCTCGCCGGCGTCTTCCGCCCCGAGCCCGCCAAGCGCAACCGCCGCCTCCTCCTCACCAACCTGTTGATCGGCGCCCTGTGCCTCGTTGGCGTTGGCGCCCACGTCACGCTCATCGACTACTACAACACCCTCAACATCACCGTGTACACCTGGCGCCCGCTCGAGAGCTACTACCGCCAGGGCTTCATCCCCACGTTCATCTCCTCCGCGCAGACCATCAAGCCGCCCGTGCCCGAGGACTACGACATGGCCAAGGCCGAAAAGCTCGAGAAGAAGCTCGCCGACGAGTACGACGAGACCGCCGGCAAGACCCAGCAGCGCACCGATGCCGAGGCCCAATTCGCCGAGGAAAAGCCCACGGTCATCGCCATCATGAACGAGACGTTCTCGGACCTCTCCATCTACCAGAACATGCATGCCGGCTACAACGGCCCGCAGTTCTTCAAGAGCCTCCCCGACACCCTCTCGCGCGGCACCCTCTACGTGAGCGCGTACGGCGGCGGCACCTGCAACACCGAGTTCGAGTTCCTCACTGGCAACTCCATGTCTTACCTTGGGTCGGGCGTGTACCCCTACACGATCTACGACCTGCTCGACACCAAGAATCTCGCCGAGCAGTTCAAGGACCTGGGCTACACCACCACGGCCATGCACCCCAACCACGGCACCAACTGGAACCGCGAGAACGTCTACTCCGGCTTCGGCTTCGATCGCTTCATGACGATCAACGACTTCCAGGATGCCGAGAAGCTCCGCGGCATGGTGTCCGACGCCGCCACCTACGACAAGATCCTCGAGATGCTCGAGTCCGACTCCGCGCCTCAGTTCATCTTCGACGTGACCATGCAGAACCACTCCGGCTATGACACCGGCCTGCTCCCGCCCGACAAGCTGAACAACTACCTGATCGACGGCGCGGTGAACAACGAGGTCAACGAGTATCTGTCCCTCATTGAGGAATCCGACCGCGCGCTCAAGGACTTCGTTGGCAAGCTGCGCAAGCTCGACCGCCCCGTCGTGCTCGTGTTCTTTGGCGACCACCAGCCGTTCTTCCCCGACAAGTACAACAACCGCTGGTTCACCAATGAGGATAAGGCCGAGCACAACATGCGCCTGTGGACCACCGACTACCTCATCTGGGCGAACTACGATGTCGCTGGTAACGACCAGGACAGCCATGTGGACAACCTCTCCACCAACTACCTGGGCACCGAGATGATGAACATCATCGGAGCTCCGCTCAACGACTACCAGAAGGCCCAGCTCACCCTGCGCAGCGCGCTGCCCGCCATCAACACCACCGGCTACCTTGACGCCACCGGCACCATCTACCTGTCCAGCGTTAAGGAGGATGAGAACGGCGGAGATGCCCAGACTTCGCTGCAAAAGGCACTGCAGGCGCGCTCCGAGTACGCCACGATTCAGTACTACGAGCTCTTCGGCGACGGCAAGGATGTGTACACCAAGCTTCGCCAGAGCGCCGCGAACGAGACCGATCCGAACCTCGCGCCCGGTACGACGCAGATCAAGTAGCCCGAGCGAAAGGTCGAGAGACAAGCGCACGGCCCGCTTCTGCATATCATGACGTCAAAACCCCTGCATGCGATCAAAACATGCAGGGGTTTTGCATATGATTGCCGTCTCCGTTTTTCACTTGAGGGACTTTTGGTAATTACTTTCCGACCTTGCCCGGTAGACAACCCCAACGCCAAAACAAACCCGCAGGTCGAGCCCCCAACTTCTCACCCGCTACTTCACGGTTTCGAATTCTAATTACCAAAAGCCCCATTCATGAACTATCCGACACGCCGCACCCCCACGAAGCGATCAACCAAACCTCAGTCGATGCGCAATCCGGTCGAGCACGGCGACGGGCACCTCGGCGTGACCTTCCAGATACTCCCGGACCGTTCCGTAGCGCTCGTGCAGATGCTCAAGCGTCAATTCCATCTCGGCGGGAATCGCCTCGAACAGGCAACGAGGAGCTCGACGGCACAAAAGCGCAGAAACAGCCACGCGCTGAGCACGCAGCCCCCGTCCGAGATACCGCTGCGTAGCCGCATAGTCCGCAACGATGTCCTCATCCGAAACCCCAGCGAGCCCCAGCAGCAACATCGCCACAACGCCCGTCCGGTCTTTGCCCGCCCGACAATGAAACAGCGTGCAGCCATCCTGACCAAAGGCATCAATCGACTCCATCACGCGTCGGATGCTCGAAGCGTGATTGTCGAGCAGCCCCTTGTACACCGTCGACATGCGATCCGGCAGTGCGTCACGAAACTTTCCCGAATTGAGCTGGTCGAGCATCTGAACATGCACGTACGTCACACCGTCTCGGCCGCAGGCATAAGGATCGGGCCAATGATCAACCTCAAAATCGCTGCGCAAATCGACAACGCACTTCAGACCCTCTCCGTACTCCTGCAGATATTCATAGTCTCCAGGCGTCAATTTGCGAAGAGACGGGCCGCGAAGAAAGATGCCATATGCCGTTTCCCCTTGCGAGCCGTCCTCCGCCCTATACGCGTACCCGCCCAAATCGCGAACGTTTCTCACGCGGGCAAGCGGGAGCTGCTTGGGGCCGGCGGAATGAACTGCGGCATCGCGCCGCTCAGTTGCAATTACCATATGCGCCAATCCACCTTGCGAATCGAAGCTCTCATACACTGGATTTTGCCATGCGGTTTGTACACTACATCGTATCGCTCGGTGTTCGCCACTTGCTTACGCAACGCTTACGGCATCCCGCTCTGCCTCGAAATGCCCGAATCGCCAAAACAAAGGGGCGGATGCCTTTGCACCCGCCCCGCTCTCTCAAGTTGAAGATGGTCCCTGGATGAAGATGGTCCCCGAATTGAAGTCGTTTGGTGTTGGGGGCAGTCCCCGAATTGAGACTGTTTGGCATTTGCGCTCCCCTACAGCTCGCGCGCCTTATACACCCGCAGAGAGACCAGCGCACTCACGGCATAGCACACCGCGCCGAAGATCAAAGCGCCCACGGTAAACGACGTCAGGCCCTCAGGCGTTTCCGCGAACGAAAGCGCCTGTTGCATGGGCACAATGGCCTCCTCGCCCATAAAGCCGCCCGCCATTACCGGCGCAGCTCCCAAGAACATCATGATGAAGGGCAGCCACTGCGTCGCCTTGGTCTGGCCGAATTTGAAGAACACCGGCATGGATACCGATGCGATCACAAACCCCATGGCACTGCAGAACGCAAGGGCGAACACCCCCGCCCGGATCATATCCGCATCGAGGCGCACCATGTTGGCAACCACCTCGGGAAGCAGCGAAGCCCCGCCCATCCAGGACAGCAGGCACGCCGCCACGGAAACGAACAGCGACGCGATCAGCGTGCCCGCCAGCACGAACAGATAGCGACCCAACACCACATCTCTGCGCGACACAGGCATGGTCAACCTAAACGCAGCCCAATCGTTTTGCTCGTCGTAATGACTCGCGCTATTTGACAGGCTGAACATCCCCATCATGAAAATGGTGCCCGGCAACATGGAAGTGCTGCCCATGCCCACCGTGAAACACACCGCCATGAACAGGATGCTGAACGCCAGCTGCCTGAGGTATTGCCCAAACACCGCGAGCTCCATCTTGAACATGCGCATCATCGCGCATCACCGCCTTTCTGGACGCCGTCACGCGGATGCAGGACCGTGCCCTTGAGGACGAGCGCCATGTAGTCGTCAATCGACACGCGGTCACATGGGATCTGCGGGAACGCGCGCATGAACTCAAAACGATCGGGAACGAGCAGGTCCACGCCATAGTCGTGATGCAAAACGCGCACCTCCATAGGTGCCTGCGCGCTCGTCAGCACCTGCTCGACCTCCGCCGCACGGCACCGCGCCACTCCCATGAGGTCGCAGATTTCGTCCTTGTCGCAGGCAAACACGATGCGCCCGTCATCGATACACACCACCGTATCGGCTATCTTGTCGAGGTCGCTCGTGATATGGCTGCTCATCAGAATCGCATGCTGCGGGTTTCCCGCGGCATCCTCCACCGCCACAAACTCGCGCAGCATGTCGAGCACCTCATCGCGTGCCATGGGGTCGAGCCCGGCGGTCGCCTCGTCCAAGATGAGCACCTGCGGGTTGTGCGCCAGGGCGCAGGCCAGGCTCAACTTCATGCCCATACCGCGAGAAAGCTCTTTAATCGCCTTCTTCGAATCGAGCTTGAACCGATGAAGATACTCTTCGAACACGCGCGCGTCCCAGGTCTGATACGCGCGGTCCATAAGCTTGCCGACCTCGGCGATCTTGATATGCGGCGGCATCGAAACGGTGTCGAACACCACGCCGACGCGCTCCTTCACCGCGGCGTCGGCACCGGACAGCCCGCGCGCATCGACACCCAAGATTCGGGCATCGCCCGCATCGATACCGATGATGCCAAGCAGGGCCTTGATGGTCGTTGATTTACCCGCACCATTCTGCCCGATAAAGCCCACGATTTGCCCCGGTTCCACCGTGAGGGATACACCCTGTAGTGTGAAGCCGTCGTAATGCTTGGTGATATTGCGAGCCTCGATAAGAGGCGCGCCCACTCGTGATGAAGCCATAGCTAGTCGTCACTCTCCAAAAGGGTCCTCATCATCTCGATGAGCTCCTCATCGCCCAAATCGAGCGCCCTGCCAGCTTCGATGGCCTGGAGCAGGCGCTCCTCGATCTCGCGCAGGCGTTCCTCGCGCAGGATATCGGCGTTGCCACCGGCGACAAAACTTCCCTTGCCCTGCACCGTCTCGATGAAGCCCTGCGCCTCCAAGTCCGCGTAGGCGCGCTTGGTGGTGATGGCGCTCACACGCAGGCTGTTGGCAAGCGCGCGAATCGAGGGAAGCTGCTCACCCGCCGTCAGGTCACCAGCCATGATCTGACCCTTGACCTGTCGGACAATCTGCTCGTAAATGGGCTGGTTGCTCGAATTCGAAATAATGATTTCCACGAATCACTGTCCCTTTCCCGTCTGCGCCTTGGGCGTCCCCGCGGCGCCAAGGTCGCCCCAGACGTCATGGTGCGACCAGACCGAGCATACTGTGTATACTCGATAAGTACAGTATATACACACTTATACACAGTGCAAGATAATTTTGCCTCAATGAGAGAGGGCGGCAAGATACTCGTCTTGCCGCCCTCCGGACAACGCCGTGCGCAACCCGCACTGCCATGTGTAATTTGCACCCGTCCCCAATTGCACATCCCAATTGGGTCCAATCGGGTTAAGACAGGCGCGAGCCAACCTCCTTGGCGGCGGCGGGCTTGTCGAAGTTGCCGTTCGTCGCGGCAGTGAGAGCGCCCATCACGCGGCCCATGTCCTTCTTGGACGTGGCACCCAGCTCGGCGATCGTCTTCTCGACCAGTGCCACGAGCTCATCGCCGGAAACCTGCTGCGGAAGCAGGCTCTCGAGCACCGCCACCTGCTCGCGCAGGTTCTCGGTGCGCTCGGCATTGTTGCCGGCCTTCTCGGACATCTCGAGTGTCTCGTTGGTCTGCTTGAGTGTGCGCTTGATCTGGGCGGTCACCTCTTCCTCGGTGATCTCGTGCGCGCCGCCGCGAGAGGCGGCGTTCTTCAGCTCACCCAGCACCAGGCGCGCAACGCCCAGGCGGACCTTGTCCTTTGCCTTCATGGCGGCGACCATCTCGGCATGCAGCTCTTCGTACGTCATGGGATGCCTCCTCGCATCCGCCTACTTGGCGGAGTCGTCCTTCTTCTCAGATGCCTTCTTCATGTCCACGTTGTAGGGCACGTTCTCGGGCATGGGGTTGATCTTTATCTCGGCCTTCTCGGTGTAGTCGGTCAGCCACTCGCCATAGGCCGTGGCCACCGCCTGGGACTCGAGCATGTCGGAAACATATGTGCGAATGCCCTCAGGAACCTCGTCGAGAGAGGTCACGGTCTGAACCTCGAACAGCTCCGTGCACTTGATGATGTGGTAGCCGTAGGTGGTCTTCACCAGCCCGCTGACCTGGTCGACGCCAAGCTTGGAAAGGGCGTCCTGGTACTCGGGCACAAACGTGGTGAGCTTGTCCCAGCCCACATCGCCGCCCTTGTCGGCGGAGGAATCCTCGGAGTACTTCTTTGCGGCCTTGGCGAACTCGATCTCGCCCGCGTTGATCTGGTCGAGCACCTTCTGGGCCTCGGCCTCGACCTTTGCGCGCTGCTCATCGGTGGCGTCCTCGGCAACCTTGAACAGGATGTGCGAGGATCGGCGGGCGCCGTTGTAGGTGGAGAGGTTCTCGTTGAGATAGGTAATGATCTCCTCATCAGAGGGCTTCTCGGCGGGCGCGACCTCGTCCTTGAGCTTCTGCTGGGCCAAGGAGCTCTTGATGTTCTCCAGGTACGTATCCTTGGTAAAACCAACCTGCTCGATCATCTCGACGAATGCCTTCTCGTCGCCGCCGTAGTTCTTCACGGCGTCCTTCCAGGCTTTGTCGAGGTCCTCCTGGGAGACGGTGATCCCGTACTCCTTCTCGGCCTCGACCAGCAGGTACTGGCGGACGATGCCGTCGATGACGTTCTCGCGGTAGGACTCGGGCGTAAGGCCCTGGCTCGCGAGATAGGCGGCCCAATCGGCATCCTTGTCGTAGGAACCCGTGCGCAGGCTCATGATCTGGTTGGTGACGGTATCCTCCTTGATGTTGACGCCGTTCACCGTGGCGGCCACACCGCCGGTGAGCTCATAGGGCTCTTCCTTGTTGACCTCGTTGAGCACGCCGGAGCACGCCATGGCGGTCACAGACAGGAGCATGGCGAGGATGCCGACGGCCACGAGCACGATCTTGGCGGTTTTGGAGAGCTTCTCCTTGCGTGCCTCCTTCACCTGCTTTTTCGTGGGTTCCGACGCCTCGGGGGCCTCGCGTTTGACCTTGGGGTTTCTTCTGCCGACTGCCATAGTGCCCTCTTCCGATCCATCACTGGAAGTCGCCGCATTGCGCGCGACCATGTCGTTCACAGATTTTTTCATTATCCCACATGGGTAGATGGGGATGCACGCGCTTTTACATATGAGCGTGCGTAAATGGGCGGGGCCCTCCATTTCAACGGAGGACCCCGCAGCGCGTGAGGCTACGCCAAAGATTAGCGCGCGTTGCGTCGACGCAGCGCCACGCCCACAATGAGCGTGACAACGGCCATCACAGCGGCACCGCCAATCATAATCGCGGCGTTATCGCCGGTTTGCGGCAGCCCGGCGCCGGGCTTGCCGGGCTTGGCCGGCTTGTCCGGATCGACCGGCTTGTCCGGATCCACCGGCTTGTCCGGGTCGACGGGCTTGTCGGGATCGACGGGCTTGTCCGGGTCGACGGGCTTGTCGGGATCGACCGGCTCATCGCCCTTCGGATCCAGGCGCAAATCGGTGATGCCCGTGGCGAGTTCGCCCATAAGGGCATGCACGGAGTTCACATCGCCGCCCTGCTCCTTGAGCGCGTCCTCGGCCTCAGCGAGCTTGGAGGAAAACTCATCCCAGGTCACCTGAGTAAAGATATCGTGCTTGCACGAACCGTCCTGCTTGATGGTCTTAGCGGCATCGATGAGCATGCGAAGCGACTCGAAATCGGGGGCGGCGTTTGCATCAAGAAGAGCAAGCTCGGCTGCAGCGGCGTTTCCGTTGTTCGCCTTAACCCAAACGAGCTTGACCGCCTTCACGTTCTCCTGCTTGTCGAAGGGGATGGTGATGGGATCCGTTCCGGCGACCTTGAGATCGCCAGACTTGACCTCGGTGAAGTCCTTGCCGTCCGCTCTCACCTCGACGCGATACTTCTGGATGTTGCCATTGGTACCGGTCTGGCGAGGCGTGTAGACAATGCCCTCGACGCTCATGGGGTTGACAGAGGTCAGCGTCAGCGAGTGCTCACCAGTCGTGATGTTCCAATCGCTGTGCCAAATGGTGGACAGTTTGCCGTCAAGCACGTTCTTGGGGTCGGAGCCATCCTTCTGGAAATCAGATGCGGTGGCAGTAAGCGTAGACGGATCGATAAAGTTCAGGTTGCCGCCGGTCTTGATCTCGAGCTTGTCGAGTGCGGCCACAATAGCGGCCTCGTAGGCGTCAACCGTGGACTGCATGCTCTTGGGCAGACCCTCGCGAACCTGGGCCCAAGCGGCCTGGAGGCCGGCAACGGACTGCTCGGTGAACAGGCTCTTGAGCAGGGTAGCGGCATCGCTGTCGAGCTGGAGCTGCGCATAGGCGTCCAGGCGGCAGTAGTCGGCAACCTCATAGGAGGGCTTGCCATCCTCGCCGGTCAGCAGGGCCTTGATCTTGGCAACGAGGCTGTCGATGTCGGCCTGAACCGGGTTGGGATTCAGGAACAGGGCGTAAGCCTGGTCCAGGAGCTCACGCAGACCGGGGACGTCCTGCTTAGCGAGGGCGGACTCGGCGGTGATGACAGCGTAGTCGAGCTCCATGGTGGAGGCGAACTCACCGGCGGTGGAGATGCGGACATCGTCCACGTAGCCCTCGAATGCGTTCTCGGTGGAGCCGAGACGCTGAACCGGGAACATGTTGGTGGCCTTGAGCTTGCCACGGGCGTTGGTGCCAATCGTGTCGACCAGCTTGCCATTGACCCAAAGCTCAGTCTTCTCGAAGGAGTTCTTGAACTCCAGCTCGACCCAGTCGTTGACGGGCAGCGCATAGTCGAAGGAGTAGGCACGGTTCTCACGGGTGATGCCGACCTTGCCGGCCCCCTCCTGGACGGCCATGATCTGGCCGTACTCAGACTCGAACAGAACCTGGGCGTCGTTGGAAGCGCTCACGCGCTTCACCTTGACGCGCAAATCATTGCCCAGGCCGATGGTGGTGAGGGCATCGTCCTTGACGGAGACATACGACTCCTTGCCATTAAGCTTGAGAGCCTTACGGCCATCAACCTTCTCGATCTTGGCATTCTTGCCCTCGACAAGGTCACGATTCATACCGGAGGCATCGGAGAGGTCATCCATGCCCCACTGAGCGATAGAGCCATCCTTAGCGGTCGCAACGTCATACCCGAAGTTGGTGTTGGGAGCATCGCCCAGCTTGGCAATGACAGCCTTGGCAGAGGCGGTATCAATGGATCCCTTGCCCCAACCATTCGCGCCGAACAGGCCGGCGGACCGGTTGATGCGGTCGTAGATATCGTACTCGGACATGCCGTTTTCCTGGTTGTCGCACATGTCGTTCCAGACGGCGAAGGCACCGCCGACCATCTGCGGGTCACCGGCGGGCACGGAGTATCCGCTGATGCTGCTCAGGCTGTCGGTGTATGCGGCGTCACCCAGGTAGTCGTAGTAGTAATTGGCGTTCGGAACGATATAGAAGAGACCATCCTGGCAGTCAATGAGCTCGAAGCCGAGGTCGTACATCTGTTTGAGGTCGGCCCAACCGGGGTTCCAGAGATTCATCTGGCGGTGCTGGCCGTTCTCGGACACGCCGCTCACGTCGACGGTGCCCTTGATGCTCGTAAGAGAGCCCCACACACGTGCAGTCTTGCCATTGTCCTCGGCATACTTGAACATGTCGTTCACAAAGCGACGATACGCGTTGCCGTCGGCAGAGTACTCGTCAGCTCCGATATGAATCACGTCGGAGCCGGCAAAGACAGCGGCGTCGCCGCCCTTCACATACTCGTCGAAAATACCCTGAACAAAAGCCAAGCTGTCACCGTACTTCGCGGTGAGGTTCAGATGGTCGTTGTGACGGCCGTTGGTACCGTGACGCAAATCGGGACGGACCGTGGTGAGCGACAGGGAGTGCGCCGGAGTGTCGATCTCAGGGATGATGTTCACGCCGAGTGCGGCGGAATCCTCGATGAAGCTCTTGAATTCGGCCTTGGTGTACCACATGTCCTTGGCGGTGAGGTCGGCCTTGTTCAAGCCGTTGTTGCCGCCCTTCTTGACATCGGACTCGAGACGGAACGCGTTGTACGCCTTGAAGACATCCTCGCCCTTGTTGGTGTACTCCTCGAGCGGGATGTAGTTGTCGTTCAGGTGGATCTGGAAGTCATTCAGCTTGAACCAAGCCATCTGCTTGGTCATCTGCTTGAGCCAATCCATGGTGAAGGTCTTGCGACCCACGTCGAGAATGAGACCGCGGACCTTGTACAGCGGGTAGTCACGAGCGGTGCCCACGGGGAACGAACCGTCGCCAGTCTTCATGCCCTGCAGGATGGTCTTACCGCCCCAGTTTGCACCGGCAACGGCCTCAGCCGTCACCGTGATGCGATCGGCGGTAGCGGCGAGCAGGTAGCCCTCGTCGCCCAGACCCTGATCTTTTTTGGCGCCAAGCGTGAAGAAGATATCACCCGGGCCGGCGGAGCTCCCGGCAGCGGCCTTGATGTTCACGCCGGTGATAACGGAGTAGTCGGCGGCGAATTCCTCGGCCATTGCCTTGAGGGAATCGGAGCCGTACACCACGCGCTTGGCGGAGGTGGCGCCGAACTGACCCTTGTTGCCGACCCACTCACGCAGCTCGGGCAGGATGCTCGGGGCGGAGTTGGCGTCCTTGACCGCAGTCATGGTTCCGGGAACCTTGACGTCAAACTCCTTGAAGGCGTACTCGGTATGATCATTCTTGTTCGTGATCTTGAAGGATGCCTTCACGGTCACGTCGGAGATGGGGTGGTAGATGACCTCGTCCAACCCGATAACCTGCTCATAGTCGGTGCCGTTGTACTTGATCTCGTAACCAGCGGGCACATCCTTGGGCAGTTCGTACTCGAGCTTGGTGGATTCGGCGGTGATCGGCTTGACGACAATGTCGTTGAGGAAGTCGGCCGGCCGCTTCTCAGGCGCGGGCGGCTCGCCGTTCCACACCTCGAACTCCATGCAGGAGGCGCCCCAGCCAACCACCTCGGTGATCTCGAGCTTCACATAGCGCCCGTTGGCGGCCGTCTCAAGATCGATCCGGCTTGTCGCGGACTTGTTGTCCGCCGTCTCGTACACGGGCTTTCCCCATGCACCGTTCTCTTTGGGCTTGTCCCAGCAGGCCTGATCGTTGGAAACGTAAACCTTGAACGCCTTCGAATAGTTCTCGGCGTTCTCCCACATAGCCTCAATATGCTTGACGGACTTAGCCGAACCAAGGTCGACCACAAGCCACTGAGGATCGTCCTTGGTGGGCTTGGTTTCGGTCATCCAGCGATCCTGCGCGACATCCTTCTTCTTGCCGTCGACAGCACGGGCGCCATTCAGGTTGTGATGGTCCCTACTCGCCTTGGTCTTCATACCGAGCGCCATGTTCACGGCATCAGTGGAAGGCTTGTCGGGGTTCTGCCCCTCGGGCTTCTTGGCGTACACCTCCATCTCGGAACACGACACGCACGGATAGCCCACGACCTTGGTCACGACGAGCTTCACGTACCTGCCCTCGACCTCACGATCGAGCTCGACAGCCGACACGGCAGTTGCATTTCCCTCGACAACCTTCACCGGGTCACCCCAGGTCTTGGCGTCGTCGGACACGTAGAGCTCAAATCTCTCGGCGCGATTACCCTCGTTTTCCCAAGTCAGCTCCACGTAGGAGATCTTCTGCTTGGAGCCGAGGTCAACGTACGCCCACTGCGGGGCAGGGGCCTCGGTACCCCAGCGCCCCTTCTCGGAGTTCTTGTTCCCATCGGTCAGTTTGCTGGCCGGCTGGCCGCTGTATTCGGTACCTGCCTTCACTGTTTTATTGAGGGCCAAATTGACCTCGTCGGCGTGCGCCGCCTGGGCAGGCAGGGCAATCGCCGCGGCGCACAGCAGCAATAGGCACCGAGCGGTCACCCTCTTCCAGCGCTGCATCTTCATATACATCCCCTTCCATTCGACAAAACCCCCGCTCGGCCCCTTGGAAGCTGGAGCCCCCGAGCATGGATTTGCCTACTGTAAACGTGTGCTGGTTGGGATGCTGAGCTCATTTCATGCAGCTATATTCTATATTTCAATATTTTTATGCATGTATATCTGGTATTTTACCGAAAAGACCAGTTTTGTTAACAAGTGGTACACCTGTACGTTTATGCATCAGACAAGACAATTGCTCTATATTTAATACCTATTATTTCAGTATGTTAGGCTCGCATTTTTTCATTTTCCCACCTTTCCCCCTGACTTAACTCCCCGCCGAACGGCACGCGTTCGTCGGCGAACGGAATGAAAAAGGGTGCGGCGAGCCTCAAAAGCCGCCGCACCCCATGGCGCGATATGTATGAAGCGCAGCGAAACGAGCTGCAAGGCGCAATGCGAAACGCATCGCGCTCGGCCCGCTACGCGAGTGACCGGACCTCGACCGTGAGATTCTCCCTCACATGCACGCGCCCGTCGGCCAGCATCTGCACGACCTCCGGATACAGCACGTGCTCGATGGCGTGGATGTGCTCCTCGAGCGTGTCCACATCCCAATCCTCCTCAACCACGAGGGCGCGCTGGGCGATGATCGGGCCCATGTCGTACACGGCGTTGGCGATGTGCACGGTCACGCCGGTCACCTTCACGCCGCGGTCGAACGCATCCTGGATGCCGTGCGCACCCTGGAAACTGGGCAGGAGCGCGGGGTGGATGTTGATCACGCGGTTGGGGAACGTGGCGAGCAGCGGGGCGTGAACCATGCGCATGTAACCGGCCATAACCACGTACTCGCAGCCTGCCACGAGCAGCTCATGGGCAATGACCTCGTCCGCCTGGATCGGATCGGCGTAGATCTCCTTGGACAGCGTAAGCGTCTGGATACCCGCCGCCTCGGCGCGCTTAAGACCAAAGGCAGAGGGACGGCTGCCCACAACGAGCTTGATCTCGGCGTTGAGCGCACCGGCGTCGATGGCGTCGATGAGCGCCTGCAGGTTGGTGCCGGAACCAGAGAGCAACACGCCGATGGGCAGCGGTGCGCGATCCTCGCGAGCAAGAGCTGCGCGGACGTCCTGCAGCTCGTTGATATCGGGCATGCCGGAAACGCGGGCAGCCGCCGTGACCTCTGCCACGGCGGCGTCCAGGGACTGTTCGTCCTTACTGCTCATCGGCGTACCTCACCTCGCCGGAGCCCGCAATGCAGGTACCCACGCGGAACGGCTTCTCACCCATGGCGACGAGAGCCTCGGTCACGGCGGACTCGTCCTCGGCGGAAACGATCAGCATCAGGCCGACGCCCATGTTGAAGGTCTTGCAGGCCTCGTTGGGCGTGAGCTCGGCGTTCTCGGACACATAGGTAATGACGGCGGGGATATCCCAACCCATCTTGGAGCCGTCGCGCTCCACGAGCGCGTCGACGTTGGCGGGCAGGGCGCGGTTGAGGTTCTCGGTGATGCCGCCACCGGTGATGTGGGCAATGGCGTGAACGTGCTTGCCGGCCTCGCCGCGGAGCAGCTCGAGGATGGGCTTCACATAGATGCGGGTCGGTGCAAGCAGGCCGTCGGCCAGAGACAGACCGGGGGCGAGCTCGATGGACTCGAGCTCGGCCTTCTTAGCCTCAGCCTCGGGGGTACCGGGAACGATGCCATCGACACCGATGACCTTGCGAACCAGCGAGTAGCCGTTGGAGTGCACGCCGGTGGAGGGCAGGCCGATGATGACGTCGCCCTCACGCACGTTGGCGGGGTCGATCATCTTGGGGCGATCGACAACACCCACGGTGAAGCCGGCCAGATCGTAGTCGTCCGGACGCATGACGCCGGGATGCTCGGCCATCTCGCCGCCCACGAGCGCGCAGCCCGCGAGCTTGCAGCCGTCGGCCACGCCCTTGACGATCTTGGCCATGTGCTCGGCTTCGATATGGCCGATGGCAACGTAATCGAGGAAGAACAGCGGCTCGGCGCCGGAGGCGAGGATGTCGTTCACGCACATGGCAACGAGATCCTGGCCGACCGTCTCGTGACGGTCGAGGATCTGGGCGAGCACGAGCTTAGTACCCACGCCGTCAGTTCCGGAGATGAGGATCGGGTCCTCCATGTCCTTGAGCGCGGCGGCGGAGAACAGGCCACCGAAGCCACCGATGCCGCCGATGACCTCGGGGCGGTTGGTCTCCTTGACCATCTGCTTGATCGCGTCGACCGCGCGGCCGCCCTCGGCGGTATCGACGCCGGCGTCCTCGTACGTTACGTGCTTGCTCTCGGCCATGTGAGGTTCCTTTCGACCCAGGGAATTCCTAGTACAGCATGATAGCAGGGCCAACGTCTCATTTGGGGACAGGTACCAATTGAGACGCCGATGCAGCGCCACCCCGCCACCCCGGCACGAAAAACGCCCCCGGCGCCGAAGCGCCGAGGGCGGATAAATCGCACGTTGGAACGCAGTTACTCGCCGTGAGCCTCTTCCCAGCTACGGTCCTCGGCCTTGTCGACAACGCAGCGACCGGTGATGGGCTCGAGCTTGCTGAGGTTGCGCGGGGCATAGCCCTCGATGAACTTGTCACGGCCGAAGCTCTCCGGAATCGCAACCGGATACTCGCCGGTGAAGCACGCGGTGCAGTAGCCGCCCTCAGGCACGCACTCGAGCAGCGCATCCACGGACAGGAACGCGAGCGTGTCGGCGCCGATGAACTCGCAAACCTCCTCGACGGATTTAGTCGCAGAGATGAGCTGGCTCTGCTCGCCGGTGTCCACGCCGTAGAAGCACGGCCAGACATCCTCCGGGCAGTTGATGCGGATGTGTATCTCCTTGGCGCCGGCCTGACGCAGCATGCGCACGAGCTGGACCATGGTGGTGCCGCGCACGATGGAGTCGTCCACGACCACGATGCGCTTGCCCTCGATCACATCCTTGAGCGGGTTGAGCTTGAGACGCACGCCCATGGCGCGCAGCTCCTGCGTGGGCTCGATGAAGGTACGGGCCACGTAGCGGTTCTTAATGAGGCCGGTACCGTAGGGAATGCCGCTCTCAAAAGCGTAGCCCTCGGCCGAAGGCAGGCCGGAGTCGGGCGTACCAATGACCATGTCGGCCTCAACCGGACACTCGAGCGCCAGCTTGCGGCCCATGTCGTAACGGCAGGCGTAGATGGACTTGCCGTCCACGATGGAGTCGGGGCGAGCAAAGTAGACCTGCTCGAAAATGCAGTGTGCGCTCTTCTCAGCGGCGGGCACGCCCTGCTCGGACACGAGGCCCTCGGCGCTGATGCGCAGGATCTCGCCGGGGCGGATATCGCGCACATACTCGGCGCCGACAATGTCGAGCGCGCAGGTCTCGGAGGCAACGACCCAGCCGGCGGTGGAGGCCACGACTGCGTCGCCCACGAGATCCTCGGCGGAGGCGGCATCGCTGGGCATGGCGGAGGCAGCCGCGGCGGCATCGGCGGCGGCCACGCCCTCGTCGTCGGTCAGGCGGCCGAGCACGAGCGGACGGACGCCGTGCGGATCGCGGAAGGCGTACAGCGCCTCCTCGTTGATGAGCGCCATGGCGTAACCGCCGCGGATGAGCTCCATCGTCTTGCGAATGCCCTCGCGCAGATGATGCGTCTCCTGGGTGAAGTAGCTGATGAGCTTGAGGGCGACCTCGGAATCGGAGCTCGAGTTGAAGGGTACGCCGAGGTCGATCAGCTGGCGACGCAGCTCATCGGTGTTCACCAGGGTGCCGTTGTGGGCGAGGGCCACGATGACCTCGCCGATGGTGGAAAGGTGGGGCTGGGACTCCTCCCAGCTCTTGGCGCCAGCGGTACCGTAACGCACGTGACCGATGGCCAGCTGGCCCTGCAGGGCGTTGATGTCGGCGTTGGAGAACACGCGGCTCACCAGGCCGAGGTCCTTGCGGACCATGACGGTGCCGCCGTCGCCCACGGCGATGCCGGCGGACTCCTGGCCACGGTGCTGCAGCGCGCGCAGGCCGAAGTAGGTCAGTCGAGCGACGTCGCGGTCGGGCGCCCAAACGCCGAACACGCCGCACTCGTCATGCGGATGGTCGGTGTCGGAATCGAACGCGGTGAATTCGGACAGATCGGCGTCAAAAGACATGCGAGTTCCCCTCTTGGTTGCCATACACGGCCATACGGTGGAAATTATACGCGCGCATCGTGCGTACCAAATGTACACGCTGAATCGACACGGCTTTACAAAGAAACGCACCCCGGCCTCAGCCCGGGGACCTCAATTCAGGGACAGTCCCCAAATTGAGGTCCCCGACGCACCGTTCCGCCGCGAGCGACTTCAAACAAGACCTCTCCCTAAAGTGAGGCTTGGCTGGGCATGGTGGAGTGGTGAAGAGGGCGCGCTTTCAGCGTAAAGCCATACGCGCAAGGCAAACGTTGACCATACAATTGCGTTATCGAACCCGCTATTCAACGAGGTGTTCATGAACGAGCAGACATCCCAGCCGCGCCCCGTCATCGGAGGGACGCGCAAGCACATGGGGATCGCCACGAGCGACCCGACCTACCTGCCGCCTGTGGACAACCCCAACGCACTTGCATCGGACCGCAAAGCGCGCGTCCCCGTGCGCAAGGTTTCGTACGGCAGCGGGGGCTCCGCCCAAAACGGCATCCCCTCGGGCCAATCGCCCTCGCGCATCCCAGTCGCCAGCCCAACGCTGCAGGTCCGTACGCACGAAGGTGGCGGCAATATCTCCCCGAGACGCAACTACATCTCAACGCCCAAAAAAGGACGTGCCATCTTCACCTCCCGCCAGGACCGTCAGCGCAGGCGAATCAAGATCGCCCTCGGGATCATGATCGTCGCCGCGATCGCCCTCGCCCTGTTCTGGTTCTTCGTCCTGCGCTAAGAGATTCGACCATCGCCCATGACCGACATCATGCCCTACATCTATGCCGACAATGCGGCCACCACGCCACTCTCGCCTCGCGCACTCGAGGCCATGACTCCCTATCTCACCCGCTCGTTCGGCAACCCGAGTGGAATCCACCGCATAGCGCGCGAAGCCGCCGTCGCGCTCGGAGAGGCACGCGGCACCATGGCCCGCCTCCTTGGCGCCGAGCATGCCGACGAGATTTACTTCACCAGCGGCGGCTCGGAATCCGACAACTGGATCCTGCACGGAGCCGTGCGCCGCTTCCGCGACGCATATGGCGAACGCGCCGTCCCCCACATCGTGACCAGCGCAATCGAGCACCACGCCATCCTGCACTGTTGTCAGGCCCTTGAGGCCGAAGGCGTTCGCGTCACATATCTGCCGGTCGACGCGCAAGGCCGCGTTCACCCCTCCGAGCTTGAACGCGCACTTGAAGAACATGACGCGCGCGAAGTGGCAGCCGGCACGAACGCCCCTGCGGCACTCGTTTCGATTATGCTCGCCAACAACGAGGTCGGCACCATCGAGCCCGTTCGCGAGCTCGCCGCCATTGCCCACGCGCACGGTGCGCCCTTCCACACCGACGCGGTGCAGGCCGTGGGCCACATCCCCGTCGATGTGCGCGAACTCGACGTCGACGCGCTCTCGCTCTCCGCCCACAAGTTTCATGGGCCGCGCGGCATTGGCGCCCTGTACCTGCGCGAGGGCTTTTCCATCCCGCCGCTCATCGCCGGCGGCGCCCAGGAGCGCGGTGAGCGGGCAGGCACCGAGAACCTCGCCGGCATCGTCGGCATGGCAACGGCGCTCGAGGAGGCGTGCGAGCACCTCGCGGCCGACATGACACGCATTTCCACCTTGCGCGACGAGCTCGTCGGCCAGCTCATGGAGCACGTCGACGGCATCCGCCTCACCGGCGCGCCCATCACCGCGGGCCTCGACGGCCGCCTTCCTTCAATCGCATCTTTCACATGCAACGACGTCGACGGTGAACTGCTCGTGGTCTTACTTGACCGAGCAGGCGTTGCGGCCGCCACGGGCTCGGCCTGCTCAACCGGCTCCACCGAACCGTCGCACGTCCTCACCGCAATGGGCATCGATGCCACGACGGCACGCGGCGCCCTGCGCCTTTCCCTCGCAAGCAACGTCACCGACGAAGACATCGCCCTGCTCAGCGAACGCATTCCCACTTGCATCCGCAAGGCGCGCCTCATCAGCTCCACGCGGTAACGGGCCGCCCCTCAATAGCGGTCCCCCACCCGTCGACCCACTCATATCATCAGGCGCCAAAGCTCCTCCCAGCCGACCCGACCGCGTCGTAAGGCGAATGACCGCGTCGCAGGACAAACTCGATGAGGTTTTTCGTATCCATTTTGAGTTTTCATGAGTACGGAGGCATTTCGACCAAACTCGACTTGCGCTTTTTATTGCAATTCGCCCCGGCTACTCACCGAATCGCAAAATCAATACGAAAAACCTCATCGAGCTCACGCCCCACGCACCTCGAGCCCCCATCCTGCCCTTCGATCGCAACAGAACTTCAAAAAACGGACCGCCCGCATCTGCGAGCGGCCCGCCTTCGGCCTCAGGGGACATGCAAAACACACCCGCCCCTAATTACACACGGCCGCCTTGCTCCGTGGACCTCAATTTAGGGACTGTCCCTAAATTGAGGCTGGAACGCTAGGACAGCAGCTTGCGGCCATCCTCCTCGATGGCGCCGATGAGCGCATCAGCGGCAGCCGCGTCCTCGCCCTTGGCAAAGATGTAAAGCTTGATCTTGGGCTCGGTGCCGGAAGGACGCACGATTGCCTTGTTCCCGCCCTCAAGATCGAACTCGATGACGTCGGCCTTGGGCAGACCGTTCACGCACGTGGCGTAATCCACCACGGCCTCGACCTTGGCGCCGGCGATCTCGGCAGGGGCCTCGGCGCGCAGACCGGCCATGATGCCGGCCATCTTGGCGGCGCCATCGGCGCCGGGGTAGCTCAGCGAGACGGTCTTGTTGTGATAGAAGCCGTGCTTCTCGTACAGGGCACGCATGGCCTGGACCAGGTTCTTGCCCTGCAGCTTGTAGTACTGAGCCATCTGGCAGATGAGCATGGAGGCGTTGACGGCGTCCTTGTCGCGCACATGGTCGCCGGAGAGATAGCCGTAGCTCTCCTCAAAGCCAAAGATGAAGCGGTCAACCTCGCCGGCGTCGGACAGACCGGTGATGATATCGCCGATGTACTTGAAGCCCGTGAGGCAGCGACGCAGCTCGAAACCGTACTCCTCGGCCAGGGCATCCACCATGGCGGAGGACACGATGGTGGTGACGGCAACCTTGTTGGACAGGTCCTCCCCGCGCTCGGCGCGCATCTTGCAGATGTAGTCGAGCAGCAGAACGCCCATCTCGTTACCGGTCAGCAGCGTGTAATCGTCGCCGTCGGCGCAGGCAACGCCCACGCGGTCGGCATCCGGGTCGGTCGCGAGCAGCAGGTCGGGCTTGACCTCCTGGCACAGGTCGATGCCCTTCTGCATGGCCTCGCGGATCTCGGGGTTGGGATACGGGCAGGTCGGGAAGTCGCCGTCCGGGTCGCGCTGCTCGGGAACCACGGTGATGTCGATCACGCCCACCTTGTTGAGGACGGTAGTGACCGGGATCAGGCCGGTACCGTTGAGCGGGGTGTAGACGAGCTTGAGCGGAGCGTTGGCGATCTGCTCGTCGGTGAGGTTGTTCACCGACTTATCGGCCACGGCGTCGTAATAAGCGTCGAGGACCTCGTCGCCGATCCACTTGACCAGGCCCTGCTCCACAGCCTCATCGAAATCCATGGTCTTGACATCGCGGAACGGGTCGCAGGCGTTCATGGCCGCGGAAATGGCGTCGGCCGCCTCGCTCGTGATCTGGCAGCCATCTGGGCCGTATGCCTTGTAGCCGTTATAGGCGGCCGGATTGTGGCTCGCGGTCATGCAGATACCGCCGGAGCACTCGAGGTAGCGCGTGGCCCACGAGAGCGTAGGCACGGGGGAGATCTTGGGATACACGTACGAGGTCACGCCGTTGGCAGCCAGGATCGCCGCAGTGGTCTTGACGAACAGCTCGCCGTTGTTGCGACTGTCGCGTGCGATGGCCACGGTGGGCTTCTCGAAGTGCTTCACCAGGTAATCGGCGAAGCCCTGCGTAGCGCGACCGACAGTGTAAATGTTCATGCGGTTGGTGCCGGCGCCGAGCGTGCCGCGCAGACCAGCGGTGCCGAACGCGAGCTCCTGGAAGAACGCGTCGGTGATCGCCTCCTCGTCGCCCGCCTCCTTCATGGCCTTGAGCTCCGCAAGGAGCTCCTCATCTTTCACATTCTCGATCCAAACGGAGAGAAGCTCGTGCACATCTGCCATGGTGAAACCCTTCCCGATGTTGATTACGGTGCGGGAGCGCCGTCAGCGTACGAGCGCGCCGCACCTGCATAATACGCCCTCGAACGGCCTTCGCGAACAAATTCCCGTCTCATCTCAGGATTATTCGGCGAGGGGTTAGAAAGTCTCAATTGGGGACAGGCACCAATTGCAACATTTTGCCTACCGATTCGCAGACGCCAGGCACCACCAGCGGCCCCGCGTCTGCACACGGGCGCAATTTGTGCCTGTCTCCAATTGCGCGATCGCATACGCCGCAACCGGTGCTACCCTGTACCCGTACGCTGGTCCATAAGTCCGCGGAAAGGAAACCGAATCATGACCAAGCTTTATCAGCGCGAAGGCGCGTACATCCCGCGCGTCGCGGCCGTCCACGACATGTGCGGCTACGGCAAATGCTCCCTCGGCGTGGCGATACCCGTCCTCAGCGCCGCCGGCGTGGATGTCTGCCCCGTTCCCACGGCCCTCTTCAGCGCCCACACCAAATTCCCCGTCTTCCACATGCACGACACCACTTGCATGCTCGAGGCTTACCTCGACGCTTGGCGTGAAGAGAACGTCGATCTCGACGGCGTGTATTCCGGCTTCCTCGGTTCGGCCGAACAGGTCGCCGTCATCCAGCGCCTCTATCGCGAATATCCCAACGCCCTTCGCATCGTCGATCCCGTCATGGGCGACGGCGGCGTGAAGTATCCCACCTACACCGACGAGCTGTGCGAGGCCATGGCGGCCCTCGTCGACGGCGCCGACGTGCTCACCCCCAACCTCACCGAGGCCTCCATCCTCACCGGCATCCCCTACGAGGGCCAGGACGTCTCCGTCGAATTCGTCCAGAAGAATGCCAGCGCCCTGCTCGACATGGGCGCAAAGACGGTCGTCATCAAGGGCGTCGTCCACGGCGAGGAGCGCATCATCCGCAACTACCTCGCCAGCGCCGCCGAAGGTGGCCAGGTCGAGGAGGTCTCCAGCGAGCTGCTCCCCTACATGCTGCACGGCACGGGCGACCTGTTCGCCAGCGCCCTCACCGCCGCGATCTACACCGGCCGCACCACGCGCGAAGCGGTTGATTTTGCCGGCGAGCTCGTGCGCGACGCTATGCGCGTCACCCGCGAGCAGCCTGATTTCGAGATGCGCGGCGTATCCTTCGAGCCCACGCTCGGCAAGGTTGCCGCACTGCTGGCTTAAGCCACACGGGGTGCGCGGCCTTCCCATTTCCCCGAACGCAAAAAGGGCATCGACCTCGAGTCGATGCCCTTTCTCATAATCTGCGCTGCAGCCCGGCTATTCAGAGAACAGCGCGGCCTCCTCTTCACGCATGCGCAGGTCCTCGTCGATCTCGGCCTGCGTGGCGCCCGGGTCCTCGGCCAGCGAGCTCACCGAGTTCACCTGCTTTTGAATCGCCTCGGCAAGATCGTCATCCATGCCGATAATCTTGAGCTCCCAATCGATGTTGGACGGCGTGGCGGACTGCGTCTTGGTCCATACGAAAGTGAGCATCGCTCGACGGGCGCCGCGCGCCGGCAAGAAGCCGAACAGGCTGTCGTGCTGGAACGCGCCGCTATCGTCCACAAGGGCGTACACGTTGTAGACCACTCGATTGATCTTCTCGTTGAGCAGGGCGTTCGTCGCCAAAGCCGAGGCCTGGATCTGCGAGTTCGACAGAAGCTCGAGCTCGTTGCGTGAATCACTGTCGACCACGGAAACCTCGATCGTCCCCGTCTTCTCGCTCGCCTCGTTCACCGTGAACTCGCGCGGAAACTGCGTGAAACCGTTGCCCCACTCCACACCGGAGTCCATCGCGTGCGACACCGTCTCGGCGTTCGCGCGGTCGGACAGGTTGGCGGTGTTGAGGCGGCGACTCACACCGTAGACGATCTGCATGCCGAGAACGAACACGAACACGCCCATGATCACCAGCACGGCCGTGCGAGAGATGGTCTTGCTCACCTGCGAGCCCGAGGGGTCATCATCGGAAAGCGGGTCGATCGCGGCGCGCTGTGCCTCTTTCTTCGCCGCCCTCTTCTTCGCTCTTCGGCTGCCAAAGATGCCGCGAGAGAACTGTTCGCACCCGGGGGCATCGTCGGGGTCGAGCACGCCAGATGCGTCGAGCTCGGCGAACAGGTCGCGCGCCTCTTCCGGTGTCATTTTGTGCTTTTTGCCCATCGCCTACCTCACGTCACGCGCTCGCGCGCCCTCGAACTGCATTCGATAGTACCGAGCATACGTGCCGCCACGAGCGAGAAGCTCTTCATGGGTGCCGCGCTCCACAACGCGACCACGCTCCACCGTCGCGATCTCGTCGGCGTTTTTGATGGTTGAGAGCCTGTGGGCGATGATGATCGTGGTGCGGTCGGCGGCGAGGCGCTCGAGCGATTCCTGCACCGCCTCCTCGCTCTCGTTGTCCAGCGCCGAGGTGGCCTCGTCCAGGATCAAGATCGCCGGATCCTTGAGGAAGACGCGGGCGATCGCCACGCGCTGCTTCTGTCCACCGGACAGGCGGCTGCCGCGCTCGCCCACCACGGTATCGTAGCCTTCGGGCAAGCTCGCAATGAAGTCGTGGATGTTCGCCTTGCGGGCGGCGTCTTCGATCTCGGCGTTCGTGGCCCCTGGACGGCCGTAGGCGATGTTGTCGCGCAGGGTGCCGTCGAACAGGTAAACATCCTGCTGCACCAGACCGATCGCGCTGCGCAGGCTGTGCTGCGTGACATCGCGCACATCCTGGCCGTCGATGGTAATCGAACCGCTCGCAACATCGTAGAAGCGCGGGAGCAGCGCGCAGGTCGTCGACTTGCCGCCACCGGAGGGACCCACCAGCGCGATCGTCTCGCCGGGTTTGATGGAGAGGTTCATATGGTCGATCACCGGATGCACCTCGGCACCCGCCTCGACCGCCTCGCCCTGCTCGTAGGAGAAGCACACGTCGCGGTACTCGATCGCGCCCTCCGTCACCTCGAGCGCGCGTGCGTCGGGCTTGTCTTGAATGTCGGGCGCGGTGGCAAGCACCTCGTCCATACGGCGAAATCCCGCAATGGCCTTTTGGAACATCTCCGTTGAGTTCACGAGCGTCTCGATGGGTCCGGTGAACAAGCTGATGTACAGGGCGAACGTGGCCATATCGACGGCCGTCATCTGACCCTGCGCCACCAGGTAACCGCCGAAGAGCACGATAGTGATGTAGTGCATCGCCGTCATGACGGCGCTGGTCGCCTGATAACTGCCCATCACCTTGTACTGCGCGACCTTCGAATCGAGGTATCGGCCGTTCGCCACGCGGAACTTCGCACGCTCGGTCTCCTCGTTCGCAAAGGACTTCACCACGCGCATACCCGCCAGGGAGTCCTGAAGCTGCGAATTCACCTCGGAGATCTTGGTGCGGTTATCGGCAAACACGCTGCGCATATGCAGGTTCTGTCGAACCATAAGCGCCACGAACACAACCGTGACCAGCGTGAGAGCGCCCGCGAGCTCAGGCGAGATGGTGAAGAGGATGGCCAGGGCGCCGATGATCTTGATACCGCAGATGATGATCCATTCAGGCAGGTGATGCGCGCCCTCACAGATGTCGAAGAGGTCGTTGACCACGCGGCTCATCATGTCGCCCGAGTTATGGGCGTCAAAGTAGGCGAAGCTGAAGCGCTCGTACTGGTCGAACAGGTCCTCGCGCATGCGCGACTCCATGCGAGCACCCATGATGTGCCCCTGTGCGGAGACGAAATAAATGCATGCCGTACGGACGATATAGAGCCCCACGAGCCCGAGCCCCAGGAACAGAAGCCCGTCCATGATGGCCGCCGCGCCCTCGGTGAACAACCCTCCCGTCAGCGCGCGCAGGATAATCGGAAACGCCAGGTCGATCCCCGCATACGTCAACGCGCAGACCGTGTCGGCGATAAACAGACCCTTCTCGGGCCCGTAATATGAAATGAAGCGTTTGAACATAGGCATCTTTCCTGCAACAGAATTCATTTGCGAGCATATCGGCTCATGTGAGGTAGGCCCCGAGAGGGGTCAAGGGTTTGGGCGATTCCGCAGGAACGAGGACCAGCCCAAACCCTTGACCCCTCTCGGGGCCGGCGGGACGAATTAGAGCCTATGCGAGATCGCATCGCATGCAAGCGCGCCCACAACGGTCTTGGCGTCCTCGATCTTGCCGTCGAGCACCGCATCGATCAGCTCGGCCAACGGCACCAGATCCACATTCACGAACTCATCGTCGTCGGGATTCGCGCCGCTGAAGGTGAGACCCGTCGCCATGTAGATATGGATGACCTCGTCGCAAAAACCGGGAGTCGTGGCGATGGTGGTGAGGTATTGGATGCGGCCGGCGGAGAACCCTGTCTCTTCGAGCAGTTCGCGCTTGGCGCAATCGAGCGGATCCTCGCCCGGATCGAGCTTGCCCGCTGGAATCTCGACGGTCACGCGGTCGATCGCAGTGCGGTACTGACGCACGAGGACAATCTTGCCCGTCTCCGTCAGTGCGACCACGGCGGCTGCGCCGGGGTGGCGCACCAGGTCGCGGCTAGTCACGCGGCCATTCGGCAGCTCGACCTGCGCACTGCGCACATCGAGGAACTTGCCGTGCCATGCCTGCTCTTCCGAGATGATGCGCTCGTGAAGCCCGGCGTCGCGCGGATCGTCGTCACCCAAAACGAGCGCCTGCTCGGCCTCCTCGACCGGCTGCTCCCCCTCAATGACCTCGGCCTCCCCTGCGGGTCGCTCGTTCTCGATGACCTCGGCCTCGAATTCCTCGTTATCCATGGCTCTCTCCCTGCCCGCGCATACATGCGCTTTGAAATATGGGGTAGGAATGCCAAAAACCCGCCGGAAAATCCAAGCGTTTTTCGACATTCCTACCCTCTAAACCAGCATTCGCACAGTCCCCGGCGTCGGCGCGTGAAACCTTTGCGCGGGCGCGGAGCAACCGCGTTTTACGCGTCCCAAGCGTCGCGGCCGCGAAGGGCGCGCAGGCCGATATCGCGGCGAAGGGTCTTGCCCTCAAAGGCGATCTTCTCGCACGCGGCGTATGCCAGGTCGCGGGCGGCCTCGAAGGTCTCGCCGAGCGCGGTCACGTCGAGCACACGGCCGCCGGAGGTCACGAGCTCGCCCTCCTCGTTCACGGCGGTGCCGGCGTGGTACACGGTCACGTTCTCCATGGCCGCAGCATCCTCGATACCGGTGATGACCTTGCCCTTCTCATACGAACCCGGGTAACCGGCGCTCGTGAGGACCACGGACACGGCCCACTCGTCGCACCACTCGAGCTCGACCTCGTCCAGGCGCTGCTCGGCGCAGGCGAGCATAACCTCGACCAAGTCGCTCTTCAGGCGAGGCATCAGCACCTCGGTCTCGGGGTCGCCAAAGCGGGCGTTGTACTCGATGACCTTTGGGCCCTCAGGCGTGAGCATGAAGCCGCCATACAGGCACCCACGGAAATCGATGCCCTCGCGATTGGCGGCGGCGATGGTCTCGTCCAGGATGCGGCACATCTCTGCGTGCTCCTCGTCCGTGACAATCGGCACGGGGCTGTACACGCCCATGCCACCCGTGTTGGGACCGAGGTCGCCCTCAAGGGCGCGCTTGTGGTCCTGGGAGGTCGCCATGGGCCGGACGGTCTTGCCGTCCGTGAAGGCGAGCAGCGTGCACTCGGGACCGGTCAGCATCTCCTCGATCACCACGGTACTGCCCGCAGCGCCAAACGCACCGTCAAAGCACTCGTGCACGGCCTGCAGGGCCTCGTCGAGAGTAAGGGCCACCACAACGCCCTTGCCGGCGGCCAGGCCATCGGCCTTCACAACCACGGGGGCGCCCTGTTCGCGAACGTAAGCGAGGGCGGACTCCTCGTCGGTGAAGGAACCGTAGGCTGCGGTGGGAATGCCGGCACGGGCCATGAGTTCCTTGGAGAAACGCTTGGAACCCTCGAGCTGCGCGCCCGCGGCACCCGGGCCGAAGCACGGGATGCCGGCCTCGCGCACGGCGTCGGCCACGCCCTTCACGAGCGGGGCCTCGGGGCCGATCACGACCAGGCCGCAGCCGGTCTCACGGGCAAAATCTGCAACCGCAGACGGATCCTCGGCGTCGAGGGCGACGTTCTCGCCCAACTCAAGCGTGCCGCCGTTGCCCGGGGCGATGTAGAGCGTGCCGCAGCGCGGGGACTCGGCGAGCTTGGCAGCCAGGGCGTGCTCGCGACCGCCGCTGCCCAGCAGCAGGATGTCGATGGTGTTCTCGGGTGCGCTCATGCGTCCTCCTCTAGAGCAAGGCGCCGCCCAACCGGACGGCGCGCTGACTTGGCTGAATTACTTATTCCAGTCGCGAACGATCGTCTGCTCGCGGTCGGGGCCCACGGCCACGAAGCTCACCTTGCAGCCTGCCAGGTTTTCCACGTAGGTCACGTAGTCCTGGGCGGCCTGGGGCAGCTCCTCAAACGTGCGGCACCCGGTGATGTCGCACTTCCAGCCGGGCAGCTCCTCGTACACGGGAACCGCACGGGCGAACGCCGCGGTGTGCTCGGGCACGCTGGTGTAGCGCACGCCATCGCAGTCGTAGGCAACGCACACCTTGATGGTTTCGAACTCGGAAAGCACGTCGAGCTTGGTGAGCGCGATGTCGGTCAGGCCGTTCACGCGGGTGGCGTAGCGGGCGATCACGCCGTCGAACCAACCGCAACGACGACGACGACCGGTGGTCACGCCGTACTCGTGGCCGACCTCGGTGAGGGTGCGGCCCTCATCGCTCGTCTCATAGTCGAGCTCGGTCGGCATGGGGCCGGAGCCCACACGCGTGATGTAGGCCTTCATGATGCCCAGAACGCGGTCGATGTTCTTCATGCCCACACCAGAACCGGTCACGGCGCCGCCGGCGGTGCAGTTGGAAGAGGTCACGAACGGATAGGTGCCATGGTCGATGTCGAGCAGCGTCGCCTGGGCGCCCTCGAACAGGATCTCCTTGCCCTCCTCCACGAGGTTGTTGAGCAAAAGACCCGTCTCGCAGATATAGGGGCGCAGACGCTCGGCCATGGGCAGATAGATCTCGCAGATCTGGTCCACGGTGTAAGCGGGCATATCGAAGATGCGCTCGAGCTGCGGGTTCACACGGGCGAGGGCGATCTCGAGCTTCTCGCGGAAGGTCGCCTCATCCATGAGGTCCTGCATGCGGATACCGATACGGGCCATCTTGTCCTGGTAGCAAGGGCCGATGCCGCGCTTAGTGGTGCCGATGTTGTTCTTGCCGAGCAGCTCCTCGTACGCGCCGTCGAGATCGACGTGGTAGGGCATGATCACATGAGCGTTGCCGGAGACCTTGAGGTTGGCGGTGGAGATGCCGTCGCCCTCGAACATGTCGATCTCCTCGAGCAGGACGGCGGGATTGACCACGCAGCCGTTGCCGATCACCGACACGCAGTCGGGGTACATGATGCCCGAGGGAACCTGGTGCAGGCCGTACTTCTTATCGCCCACCACGATGGTATGCCCGGCGTTGTTACCGCCCTGGTAGCGGACGACGCAGTCAAACTCGGGTGCGATCAGGTCGCAGATCTTGCCCTTGCCCTCGTCGCCCCACTGGGTACCCACCAACACTGTTGACGGCATGGCCACTCCTCAATTCAATCGCCCGGGCACATCGACCCGGACAGGTCTTCGAACATATCGGACGAGCGTCCGACCGCGGGGTCAAACGGCCCAGCCCTCACATTATAGGCGCGAAGCGCCTACCTCGCATTACTCAACCGCGTGTTCGTCAATCTCATAGAACTTGGTCGAGGCGGGCAGGAACATCAGGTCCACGTCGCCAACCGGGCCCGAACGGTTCTTGGCGAGGATCACGCGCGTGATGCCAAAGTCCGGTCGGTCATCGCGCTCGGCCTCCGACTCGGTGCTCGAACGGTCGAGCAGCATGATGATGTCGGCGTCCTGCTCGATGGAGCCCGATTCACGCAGGTCGCTCATCTGCGGGCGCTTGCCGGTACGGCCCTCGAGCGAACGGTTCAACTGGGAGAGCATGATGACCGGCACGCCGAGCTCCTTGGCCATGATCTTGAGGCCACGGCTCATCTCGGAAACCTCGACGGCGCGGTTGCCGTTGTAGTTCTTGCCCGCAGGCGGGTTCACGAGCTGCAGGTAGTCGAGAATGATGACGGCCTTCTCCTTGTTGTGGAGCATACGGCGCGCCTTGGCGCGGATCTCGGTGACCGTCGTACCCGGGGTGTCGTCGATCAAGATATCCAGACGCCCCAGCTCGTTGATGGCCTCGTTGATGTTGGCCCACTCCTCGGGCGAGATGCGGCCCGTGCGGAAGTTGGACATGTTCACCATTGCCTGGGCGCAGATGAAGCGCTGCGCGATTTCCTTGCCGGACATCTCCAGGGAGAAGAAGCCCACCGTGTACCCGTCCGCGGCGGCGTTGAGAGCCAGGTTCAAAGCGAACGAGGTCTTACCGACGGCAGGACGAGCGCCGATAACGACAAGCTGGCCCTCGCGCAGACCCATGAGCATGCGGTCGAGCGTCGGATAGCCCGTGGGCGCACCGTGGACGTCGCCGCCGGCCCGCGCAACCTCCTCGGCCTCCTGATACGCCTCGGCCATAAAGTCACCGAGCTCGCGATACGAGCTCTTCACCTCTCGCGCCGTGACGGAAAGCAGCATGGACTCGGCGCGCTCAATGACCTCTTTCGTGTCAATCGGGGCGTCGTAGGCCAAAGCGCTGATCTGATTGGTCGCCCCGATGATCTCACGCAGCATGGCGTCACGACGGACGATGCCGGCATGATGCTGCCAGTTGGCGAGCGCGAGCGTATTCCCCATGAGCTCGAGGACATACGCCTCCCCGCCCACGGCCTCGAGCTTGTCGATGGAGTTCAGATAGTCGATGAGGGAGATGGAGTCGATTGGAATCGAGCTTTCGTACATCGCGCTCATGGCGACGAAAATCGTCTTGTGTGACGGGCGATAGAAGTCATCGGGCATGAGCTCGACGAGGGCCTCCTCGACAACCTCGCCCGAGAGCAGCATGGCAGACAGAACCTTCGCCTCAGCATCGATGTTGTTGGGCAGCCCCTTCAGGGCACCGCGGTCAATCGAGGCAGAGGGCTCCCACCCAAAATCGTCAGCTCCGCTCATCGCACTCCTTTCCTAGCCTCATGGCACACGCGCGCTGCATGGCGCGTTCACCGGGTCCTGGGACACACAATGGTAGGGCATCTGAGACCGAGTTCCCAGCGTCACGACCCCAGGTAGACCGTTTTATCGACGAGAGGCCCAACCCGTTCCAGCTGTTGATAACTCACCGTCTTGAGCTGGGGACAATACGGTTATCAACGTTTTCAACAATGTGGATGACTCGTGAGACCGAAGTTATCCACAGAAATGGGCATGACCTGCGGGTTTGCAGTGAACGTCCAGCGCTTACTTTCCCTTAATACAGTGTTTACCTGCATGTTTAGCATTTTCGCAGGTAGATGCCTATATATAGATCGAATGTCATGCCTTTGGTGAACATGCCCCAGGGCAAAAGGAACCCGTTTCTCAATCCAGGAAAGCCCGTTTACCTGGCACTTCAGTCACCACCACGGCCGCGACCTGTGGATTTCTCGGAATTTACCAACATGCACCCAGCACCATCGCCGAACTTTCCCACAAAAAAGCCCCGCGCCTAATGGCACGGGGCTCATGAGTCGCGTAACTCGAAGCGAGTAAGCTACTCGGCAGCAGCCTCGGTCTCGACCTCGGCGGTCTCCTCAGCGGCGACCTCCTCAGCCTCGACGGTCTCCTCGGCCTGCTCCTCGACGCCCACCAGGACGACGATGGAAGCCTTGATCTCACGGTAGATGGAGATCTCCACCTCATGGGAACCGGCGACCTTGATCGGCTTGCCAAGCTCAACGCGCTTGCGGTCGATCTCAACGTCGAGCTCGGCCTTGATCGCGTCGACGATCATGGCAGCAGTGACGGAGCCGAAGAGGACGCCCTCCTCGCCGACCTTGGCGTCGACGGCGACCTTCTGGCCGTCGAGCTTAGCCTTGAGAGCGTTGGCGTCGGCCAGGCGGACAGCCTCACGCTTCTCGATGTTGTTGCGACGCTCCTCGAGCTGCTTCAGGTTGCCCTTGGTAGCAGCAACGGCGAGCTTCTGCGGAATCAGGTAGTTCTCGGCGTAACCCTGAGCGACGTCGATGACGTCACCCTCGCCGCCCTTGCCCTTGATCTCACCAAGCAGAACAACTTTCATGGGTACCCTCCCTACTTCTTCTCGCGAGGACCGCGGGTGGACACCACGGGCACGGCGTACGGCAGAAGAGCCATCTCGCGGGCACGCTTGATAGCGTTCGCGATGTCGTGCTGATGCTGCGTGCAGGCGCCAGTGACGCGGCGCGGCTTGATCTTACCGCGATCGGTCATGTACTTGCGAAGGAGCTGAGTATCCTTGTAGTCGATGAACTCAGTGTTCTCCTTGCAGAACTGGCAGTACTTGCGACGCGGCTGACGGGCAGAATAATCATTAGCCATGTCTCAATACCTTTCGTGACGACGGTTCGAGCGAGCTCTCACCGTCAATTACACATCCCTTAGAACGGGATGTCCTCATCGTAGACGTCGACCGCAGGGGGAACCGGAGCCGCCATGGGCGCCGGAGCCTGCTGCGGAGCGGGCGCGGGGGCGTAGCCGCCCTGCTGGCCGTAAGACGGGGCGGGGGCGTAGCCGCCTGCCTCACCCTGCTGGCCACGGGACATGAACTCGATCTCATCGACGATGACCTCGAGCTTGCTGCGGCGCTGGCCGTCACGCTCCCAGGAGCTGTAACGGAGCTTCCCCTCGATTGCGACCTTCGACCCCTTCGAGAGATAGCGGCTCACGGCCTCCGCACGGGTGCCGAACATCGTGCAGTCCACGAAGTTCGGGTAGTCCTCCCACTCGCCCGTCTGAGGATTGCGACGACGGTCGTTGACCGCCACGCCGAAGCTCAGGACCTGGGTGCCGCTCGCAGTGGCGCGCAGCTCGGGATCGCGGGTGAGATTACCGGAAATGTTGACTCGATTGATGCTCATACGTGTTCACTACCTCTCACGCGGCGTTAATGGGCCGCATCCATACAAATGACCTACTCCTGGTCGTCGCGACGGACGATCATGTGGCGGATCACGGCGTCGGTAATACGAAGCACGCGATCGAGCTCCGCGATGGAAGCCGGGTCTGCATGGAAGTTGATGAGGGTGTAGTCACCTTCGGTGAGCTTGTCGATCTCGTAAGCGAGCTTGCGCTTGCCCCACTCGTCGACGTTGTCGACCTTACCATTGCCCTCGGCGATCGTGTTGTCGATGCGCTTCATCACGGCGAGACGAGTCTCGGGATCGAGGTTGGGGTCAACGAAGAACAGCAGTTCATAAGCCTTCATGTGGTCACCTCCTCTGGACAAACGGCTTCGGGTCGTGAAGGTGCGCCCGAAGCAGGAAAAGACGTGCTAACTATAGCCGAGTCCGCACATCTTGCAAGGTGTCCGCTGCCGCACCCCATGACCTCCACATTTTCGAGCACTTCTGCCAGATACCCAAGCATGCGATCCGCCACGTGATAAGCATGCCACGCCGCCCAGACACAAAATCGCTCCCCATCGCACTGTGTCTTCTCCGATATCTGGCCTTCGTCCTCCCCCATCTGAAATGCGCAGCATGCGTGCAACGCGGCCGAAAAGCAAAATGTGCCCCAGCCGCGTTTCCCACAAACAAGAAACGCAGCTGGGGCACTATGGCAAACGAAAGCTATCCCGATCCTATTTCGCGATGGGACCGCCGTTCTCATCGCCGGGAGCATCATCGGTGCTAATCGGTCCGAGCGGAATGGGCTTCTTCTCAACATCCAAAGTGGCGTCGACCTGGGTCTCCTCAACAGTCTCAGCTTGAGCCGTCTCGGAAATCTTCGCCACGGTCTCGGCAGAATCGGTGGGCTCGAGCGGCTCGACGGGGTCGGAAGAAGCAGCCGAGTCGACGGGCTCAACGGGCTGGGCGGAGTTGACGGGTTCGACGGGCTGGGCGACATCGGCAGGGGCAGAGGCTACAGAATCGGGCTCTCCAGCCGGCGAGGCCATAGGATCCACCGGTGCGGAGGCGCAGGCCGCGCGAGCGCCGTGGTGGGGAACATCGTCGGGCAGGGGGGCAGACGAGACACCCCAGCGGTTCACGTCAAAGCGCGCGAACCACTGCCCCATCGCATTCACACTCACCAGGTTCATCGCCGTCGAAATCACATTGCCCACGAACAGCAGGGCCATCAAAAGCAGCACGAAGAGCAAAACCGGGCCGGCGCCCATGCGCAGAAGCTGGTCGGCCAGGAAGTGCCAGCCGGTCATATAGCCATCCGAAAGCCCAATCACGGCGGTGGCGCTCAGCAAGCCGCCCATCAGCACGAGCATGGCCACCATCGCCACAACGAACGCGTATGCCGAAGACGCCACGGCCCCGATGAGGGTCACCAGCAGGACCTTGCAAAAGCCGCCGAAGTCGCGGACGACCATCTGGAACAGTCGGTCGAGACGCCATCCGGCGGAAAAGCTGTCGTACAACGTTCCGCGCAGCGCCGCCGCCTGCAAAAACGTACCGGCGAACACCATGATAACGAGGTCGAGCAGGAAGAACGTCGCCCCGGAAGCCAGGATGACCGAGTTCGCGAGACCGCTGCCGCCCGTGGTCATCGCCATCAGCGCCGCAAGCGAACCGGGAAACAGAATCTGCAGGACCAGACCGCAGACAAAGGCCAGGGAAATCGTGATGAGGAAGGCGCGGGCACCCGTGGAGATAACCTTGCCGTAGTCAACGCCGCGCTGCTTGGGGGCAGATTCCACGCCCCAGGCAGTGAGCCGCGCCCACTCGAGGCCATAACCGAGCACGGCGATCTGACCCAATATCGGAATCCAGCTGACCAATGTCAGGACGAGCAGCGGCTTAACCCATCCCTTGTCGCGCGTGAGCATCCGCCACGACGACATGAAACCAACTTCACCAGTTTGCATGCGTGCCTCAATTCCTCAGTCTTCGCCATTTGCATGACTGAAGTGTATCCCGATGAACGCGGTAGTTTCACTTGCAACACCCATCATTAAGCACATCTTAAGCCGCCCGCAAGAACCCCCTAAGAGTAATGTTCCCCGCGCAGACAGGGCCTGGATCACAGGGCGAAATGCGCACCCTGATAAAACACCCGCCGGCGCCACAACTCCCGTTGGGCGTGATCCATGGTCGACATACAAAAAAACGAGCCACTCGGGCTCGTTAACGCGATGCATGATGGCGGAGGAGGAGGGATTCGAACCCTCGTACGGGGAGTACCCGTAAACGGTTTTCGAGACCGCCGCATTCAACCACTCTGCCACTCCTCCGTAGGATGTGAAAACGGCACGCGATCCAATTGGATGCGTGCCGCTGAAAGTTCTGGCGGAGAGTCAGGGATTTGAACCCTGGAGACGCTTTTGGCGCCTACACGATTTCCAATCGTGCTCCTTCGGCCACTCGGACAACTCTCCGTGAATGCAGGGGCTATTGTACCGTAAGTTGGGTGGGATGCAACAGTAATTCTTGGAAAAGGAGGCAAAATTGCTCCGCTCCCTCCACAACTACCTCCGCTAAGATGATTGAGCCAGCTCATTTTCCCAGGGAGGCACCGTGTTTCCGGCCGTACTCGCAGTCACGCAAAGCGCCGTCTCGGCTTCCGTCATTGCATCCGAAAGCGTCGCGATTCCACTCGCGTTCGAACTGCTCGCCGTCGTCGTTGCGGCGGCGACGGGCGCACTCACGGCTCGCGAAAACAAGCTCGACCTCGTCGGCGCCATCGGCCTGGCGGTGCTCGTCTCGCTCGGCGGCGGTCTCATCCGTGACGTGATCTTGCAGGAGGGCAATGTCTACATCCTCCGACAGCCGCTTGCCCTGCCCGTCGCCATCGCAACCGCCGCGGCAGTGTTCACGTTCCCCGTTATGGTCGAAAAACCCGACCGCCTCGTGGCGATACTCGACATCTTCTCCGTCGGTCTGTTCGCCGTCATGGGCGCAGATAAGACGATGCTCTACGGCTATCCCGCCATCACCTGCGTCATGATGGGCTTTTTCACCGCCGTCGGCGGCGGCCTGCTACGCGACGTCTGCCTTGCCCGCGTGCCCTACATCTTCCAACGCAGCAACCTGTACGCGATTGCGGCGATCGCAGGCGCACTCACCTACATCGTTCTCGTGCAATGCCTCGATATTTGGAACATCGCCGCGGCCGTGATAAGCGTCGCCGTCACCATGGCCGTCCGTTGGTGGTCCATCCGCTACAACATCATGAGCCCCACCGAGGTCGATCTGCACAAGCTGCCCGAACCGGTCAAAAAGGTCGCCCGCCCGGTGGTTCGCCCCGTGCGCAAGGCGGCTCAACATGTGAGTACCAAGACAAGCCAGGCTGCTGAGCGGGCCCGCCTGCGCAAAATCGAGCGTCAGCACAAGCGCAATCGCCAGCGGGAGACCCACCGCCATCGACGCTAGCCGGCAAAGAAAACGGGTCGCCGCCCGAAAGCGACGACCCGCAGCCATTCAGCTATGCGCACCGAATACTAGTGCTTGCGACGCTTGGACGCAGCGGCCAGAGCAGCGACGCCGGAGATGCCGGCGGCTATCATCGGCAACATGGACGCATCGCCGGTCTTGGGGAGCTTGTTCGTGGGCTTGGCGGCCGGCTTAGCCGGCTCGTCCTTCACCCAACCGCCATACAGCGTGGTGTCGGCCGTGACGGCATCCTTCGCGAAGTCCCACTTCTCGGCAACAGTACCGTCAGCGTTCTTCACCTTGAACCAACCCAGGAACTTCCAACCCTTGAGGGTGGGGGCGGCAGGCTCCTCAAGCAGAGCCCCGTCCTTGACGACAACGGCAACAGGCTTGCCGGCGCCGGATTCAAAGGTCACCGTAAACTCCTTGGGGAGCTTAGCCAGAATAGTCTCCGCCTTGGTCATCGTTTTAGTGAGCTTGGCATCAGCGAAATAGGTGTTGCACACTGCGCAGTACCAGTGCTCGACGACGCCCTCGGCCTCAACGGTCGCAGGCCTTGCCGGAACATGGGTTGCCTTGTGGCCGAGTTTGGTTATCACGAGGGCATCGGGGTTGGGCACCTCGCCGTTCATGTCCTTATCCCAATACAGCTTGCCGCAGTCCGTGCACTTCCAGTGCGCCTTCGCACCGTCCTTGTCGCAGGTAGCGGGAACTTCAGCAACCTCGACGAGCACGTGCCCGTGCACACCGAAGCTGCCGTCGGGGTTCTTCTTCAGGCCGAAGCCAGGAACGATGTAATCCTCGTTGGGAATGGCACCTTTGTACGTACCACCGGAGATCTGGAGGAGCACACCGCCGTTGTCAATCTTCCACTCGCGAACCTCGAATTGCCCGCCTTCGATTGACACCTCAGGTATCTTATTAACACCTTTGTCATGGCGTTCGAGAATGACATCTCCCTTTACGGAAACATCGCCGGTGATTACGGTTTTGGGCGCATCTAGATCATTGCTCCAAGCGCTCGTCCAAATCGCACCATCGATGCGACCGCCGGACAGGACAGCCTGACCCCAGTTCTGAACACCAGAGGAGGTGTACTCCTTGCCATCGATTTGCTTGGAGGCGCCCGTCTTGATGACACCGCCCGTCATATTCAGAATGCCGTAGTCGTCATTCTTGATGACAATGAACTTTTCCTGCTCGAACGTGCCGCCCTTGATGTTGAGAACCGCCTCGTTCTTGACGCCACCGTTCCTGACAAGCGAGGAGCCTGATTTATAATCGCCAGAATTGTTGTACACGGTTCCCGACTCGACCGTCATCGTCCCCTGATTGTCGATGACATAGTAGCTAGGCTGACCATTATCTTCACGAATGATTCGGCCGGACCCATCCTCGGAGCTGTCCTTAATCGTAAGGGCCCCATTATTAGTAATGGCAGCCTTGCCCTTCGCGGTTCCCCCGGACAGCGTATGGCCGGCGAGGTCAAGGGTGATGGTCTTGTCCGCGGGAATGACAACAGATTCGGTCACATCGGTCAGAAGCTGAACGGTCGCATCATCGGCGGCGGCCAGGGCGTCTGCCAGCTTCGCAAAGGTCGCAACGTCACCACTGGGCTTAACCACGGCTGCAACGGCCTTCTCACTCGGCTTGACGAGCGTGCCGCCCACCCACTCATGGCCATCGGGCGCAGCCAACGCGACGGACGGGTCCCTAACGACCTTGATGGCCTCTGCGGATTCATCAATGCAAACAAGCTTGGCGTTGGAAAGGTTGCCGCCATTGATATTCAGACCGATCGGGCCCTTGCCAGTCGCGCCACCGGAGACGCTCGTCTCGATAACGCCGACGATCTCACCCGCGCCTTTCTCGACCGTCACGACAACAGACTCGTAATCTGCGAAGCGACAAACATCGAATGCCGCCTTAGGGCCGGCCCCGCCGGCGTAAATGTTGGTACCGGCGCCGATAGTCACGTTGCCATTGTTATTGGACAGCGTGTACGCGGTGTGCGGACCGCCCTTGAGTGTGACGCCTTCCAGCTTGAGATTGCTGTAGTTCTGAATAAGAATCTTTCCGCTCGCGCTTTCGGTGGTGATGACACCGTTCTGGAAGGTCAAGTTGCTACCCATCATCAGTTGGAATGCGTTGGTCTCGGTACCCGTCGAACCGACCATGGGATCGGTCACCGTGTACGTGTGCCGGCCAAGGTCGAAGGTGAACTCCTGACCCCCGGCAACTTGAACGCCCGGTCCGGTCAGATCCTTCGTCAGCCTGATAGTACTGCCCTGTGGCTCCTTCTTGTCGACAATCGCCTTCACCGCTTCGGGCACCGAGGCGTACGCGCTGTCGCCAATCATGACGTCGCCCTCAGCCGCATGCGCGGCAGGCGCAAATCCTACGGCTGCGGCGATCATCACCGCGAGAAGCGATAGGATGCGTGGGGCCTTACTCCGTTTTCTCATCGTTCGGTCCTTCCACTCGCTTGCTCGGCCTTCTGGCCGCTCAGAAACAAAATACCCCGTTGCAAACAATGGAAATCCAACCCCTGAATGACCTATCGCCAATCGTCGTGTTTTGTCACCTGAACGGTGTGTTACCAGGCATTTAACTGCTTGATATAGATGATGCCGAGAGCGGTATAACCACCCTCGGCATCACACCTGGACCCATATCCGATTAACGAAGAGCATGACCTCTTGAAGATTTATTTCGACTTTCCCCGCATCTTGACCACGATGCCGGTAACGACGGCAATAGCTCCGATCACGCCCATGATCACGACCGGAATAGCGGAGTCATCACCCGTCTTCGGCAGAAGGTTCAACGGCGCAAGGACGACCTGCTGGGCAGTGGGAAACGTCGGCTGCATCGGGACGGCCGGCGCAGGCGCCTCAAGCTTCGGCAGCACCGTGTCGGCCTTCTCAATCACCTGCACGAGGCCGGCATCGGCAAACACGAGGCCGCAGCGATCGCACTCCCAGTACTCGGTATTTCCCTCCGCCTGGGTCGTCGGCGCCACGGCGGACACATGTCCGATCAGGTGCCCAAGATGCGGAATCACCTGCTCATCCAACCTGATCGTGTTGCGGCCCTCGGGATCGGAGAACGACAGCCCGCAGCCGTCGCAATGCCAGTACTCGGGACGCCCGTCCACCATGCAGGTCGCCGGCACCTCGGGCACAAAGGAAAGCTCATGCTTGTGCACGTCCATGCCGCCCAGGACCTCTCCCTCGACCTTGGCCCCCTCAAGCACGACGAACGCTCCGCCGTTGTTTTGGACAACGGGGGTCGCAACGCCTTCCGCGCCTTTTACCGACCCGCTCTTTAGCTCGACAGACGCTCCGGGTTCGATCACGAGTGCAGGAGTGCCGGGGGTCGGGGCAAAAAGCACGGCCGAATCGGTCACCGAACCCTCAATGGTGAGCTTGGCGCCCGACTTGACGGTAATCGCCGGCTTACCCGCCGTACCGCTCAGCCTATGAGCATACAAATCGATCGACAGCTCCTTACCCGCTGGAACCGTGATCGACTCCTCGACATTGTCTATCAGTACCGCGGTCCGGCCCTTAACCTCAGAATCGCTGCCAATGGCGTCGACGGCCTCCTGCAGCGTTTTGAAATTCCAGCCCGAAACCATGATGGGTCCGAGTTCAAAATCGGGGAAGAAATGCGTATCTTCGAGTGCCTGGGGATCAGCACCGGGCCCAGCCTGCCCGCCATCGGCATAAGCCGACGAGGGGAGCACAGACGGAGCGCACAGCGCACCGGCGAGGAGCACGAACGTTATCACCCGTGTCATTCTCGAAAACCTCAAGCTCGACTCCTTCTTTTTCTATCTCTTAGAAGCTCAGCTGCTCAAGACGATCGAACAGGACGTCGCGGCGGGTGAGGAAGTCCCACGGGTCGAAGATCTCGTCAAGCGTCTCGGACGTCACGGTGCACTCGGGATCGGCCTCCAGGCGAGCGCGCAGATCCAGGCCATCCACGGCGGCGTGAACGTCATCCCACACGGCCATAGAGTTGCGCTGCACGATCTTGTACGCATCCTCGCGCGAAATGCCCGTATCGACCAGGGCGAGCAGCACCTTGGAGGAATAGATCAGGCCGCGCGTGAGATCGAGATTGGCCTTCATGCGGGCGGGATACAGGATGAGACCGTCCACGATGCGGATGAGGCAGGTAAGCATGTGATCGAGTGCCATGAAGCTGTCCGCCTGGGCAACGCGTTCGGCGGAGCTGTGCGAGATGTCGCGCTCGTGCCACAGAGCGACGTTATCGAACGCGACCTGGGCGTTGGCCTTCACGACGCGGGAGAGGCCGCAGACCTTCTCAAGCGTAATGGGATTGCGCTTGTGCGGCATAGCCGAGCTGCCCTTCTGACCCTTGCGGAACGGCTCCTCCACCTCGAGGGTGTCGGTCTTCTGGAGGCTGCGGATCTCGGTAGCGATACGGTCGCAGGTCGCAGCGGTGGTGGCGAGCACGCCGGCCAGGTACGCATGGTGATCGCGAGAGATAACCTGGGTGGACAGAGGATCGTGTGCCAGACCGAGATGCTCGCAGACATACTCCTCGACGAACGGGTCGATGGAGCTGTAGGTGCCAACCGCTCCGGAGATGGCTCCGAAGGCGACGTTCTTGCGGGCGTCCACCAAGCGGTCGAGGTCACGCTTGAGCTCCCAGGCCCAGCTGCCGAACTTCATGCCGAAGGTCATGGGCTCGGCGTGGATGCCGTGGGTACGGCCCACGCACAGGGTGTCGCGCTCCTCGAACGCGCGGCGGCGGCAGATCTCTCCGAGCTTGCGCACGTCCTCGATGATGATGTCGGTCGCCTGGACGAGCTGGTAGCACAGGGCGGTGTCACCCAGGTCGGAGCTGGTCATGCCGTAGTGGACCCAGCGGCTGGGCTTGGGCTCGCCCTGCGGGACCTCGGCGTCGATGTGCTCGCCCATGTTGGTGAGGAAGGCGATGACGTCATGATGGGTGACCGCCTCGATGGCGTCGACCTCGGCCCTATCGAACCCGGCGTGCTCACGAATCCAGGCAGCATCCTCTTTGGTGATGCCGCACTGGCCGAGTTCGGCCTGGGCCTCACAGGCGAGCACCTCAATCTCCTGCCAAACGGCGTACTTGTTCTCGAGCGAGAAGATGTGGGCCATCTCAGGACGGGTGTAGCGATCGATCATGACGAGGGCTCCTTTCATGAAAAGAGCCCGACACCTCCACGGTACCGGGCTCTTATGGCTTCAATGGAGCGGGTAACGGGACTCGAACCCGCGAATGTCAGCTTGGGAAGCTGATGCCTTACCACTTGGCGATACCCGCGTGCGGTTAATCCTACCACGCGCACTCCCGCACAGGCAACCGACGTCTTTGCGCTCTTTCTTTGAATGAAAACAGGCAAAAAACGAAGGCCCTGTGAACTGCTCACCGCATGGCGTCGTCTTGAACTGGGAGACGGCACGAATGGTCAGTTTTTCTCAGCTTCTTACCAATGCGACGACAGACGAATCGAGATGCTCTCGGAATTTCGCATCGTAGCATCGCCCCACGGGCAATGCACCACAAACGCAGCCGCCCGCGTTCAACCACGAGACCACGGGAGGGCACGATGATCGACAAGAGGAAGAAACCGACACGCGGGCTGATCGGAGGTGGAAACGCCAAAAAGGGACGTACGGCAACCGATGGAGCCGCGGCACGGCAGGCGCGCGGGCGTCGGCGGACGTATCCCCTGCCGGGCGCGACACTCAACGCTAGCGCTCGTACCATTCTCATATTCATCCTCATATCTGCAGCATTTTGCGCGCTCTCAGGTCTCGTGGGACCCTGGTCGCGCAGCGCGTTCGCCGCAGATGGCTACACGCATACATTCCCCAACGGCAATACGGTTGAGGTGCATCCCGACGGGACGGTCACGGGCACCTGTGTGATGTCGGGCAACGCCGTTGTGGGGGGCAAATTCAGCGGAAAGGTCACCATGCCGGACGGCGCGACGTACCCCGCACTCTGTTACGAAGTGGTCATCGGGGTGCCGAATCACAGCCTGTACCCGGGTCCCTGCGACGGCTCATATTCTTTTGAGGCAAAGCGAAACCCAAATGGCACGTACTTCGTGTTGATCAAAAGCCAAAACGCAGCGGCCGGTGCACCGGGCACCGTGCCAAGCACCTATCCTTACCAGCGCTGCTGCACCAGAGAATGGAAGCTCGTACTCGATGTGGACGTCGAGTTCTCCAAGCGCTCCAAGGCGCCGAGCCTGACTGACGGCAACTCGGCATACACACTGAGCGAGGCCTCCTTCGACATATACGACGCCGCGGATGAACGCAAGGTCACCTCCATTACCATGGATGCCGGCGGCAAGGCCCGCTGCAAGCTCGCCCCTAACAAGAACTATTACGCCGTGGAAACCAAGGCACCCCAGGGCTACAAGCTGCATCAGGGCCGTATCCCGTTCCATGTGGACCCCAAGGGCACCGCGATTGTATTCGAGGACGCGCCGGGGACCGTCTCCCTCACCGTTCGCAAACAAGATGCCGCCACCGGCGGCGGAGCACAGAGGGGCCTCTCCCTAAAGGGCGCCCAATACGAAGTGACCTCCCTGTCGACCCAGGGATGGAAAACGCATATGACAACGGATGAACGCGGCGTCGCCACGGCGGCGAACATCCCTCTGGGCCGTATCTCCGTGGTCGAGACAAAAGCACCCGAAGGCTATCGGCTCGATCCGACCGTGCATACCTACGAGGTGAACGGCGGCCAGCTTGGGACATCGGGCGTGTTCGAACTCTCACCCAAAGAAGGTTACGGCGAAGTGCCCCGGGCATTCGATATCGAGGTGGTGAAATACCTCGAAAACGGCAACGAGGGCTCCGGTTTGCAAAAACCGGGTGCCAAAGTACGCTTTGACATCATCTCAAACTCGACCGGCAAAACCGTCGGCTCCATCACGACCGACGACCGCGGAAGAGCGTCGAGCGCGGGCAGGTGGTTCGGTGAGGGATCGCGCATCGACGGCATCAAGGGCGCCATCCCCTACGACCGAAAAGGCTATACCGTCCACGAGGACCCCGACAGCACGCCTGCGGGCTATCAACCATGCCCCGATTGGGTCATTGGGACCGACCAGATGGTAGACGGAAGCACGTTGCACTACATCGTCGACAATGACTTTGTCGGATCGCGGGTGCAAATCGTGAAATGCGACGCCACCACCGGTCAGCCCATCCCACTCGAAGGGTTCGCGTTTCAGGTGCTCGACAAGCACAAGAAACCGATATCCCAGGAGGTTTGGCATCCCAATCATGCGATGATGGACACTTTCACCACCGACGCCACGGGATGCGTCACGTTGCCCGAGCCGCTCGAACCGGGAACCTATTACATCCGGGAAACGAAAGCCGTGAAACCCTATCTGATCAACGGGGACGAAATCGAATTCGACATTGCCGACGACGCCGAAACGCAACCGCTGACCGTCGTGCGCATCTCAGACGAACGAGCGAGGGGATCGGCGTCAATCGTTAAGCGCTGCGCCGATGACACCTGCCCATGGTGCGAGGAGGGGAACGCAATCGAAGGCGCGCGCTTTATCGTGGTAGCCATGGAAGACATCGTGAACCCGAGTGGCTCCGTCGATATGCCCAAGGGTGCGACGGTCGAGCTCGACCCCACCGACGAGAGCGGCGTGGCCCGTATCGATGGACTGCCGCTCGGCAGCGGAACCGCTCGATATGCGTTCGTCGAGGCCGAAGCGGCACCGGGACACATTCTCGACCCCACGCCCATACCCTTCACCCTGAGCTGGGTCAACGCGGAAACACCCGTGGTCGACATCGAAGTGACGCATAAGAATGCCCCCACCGAAACCGTCATACATAAGACCGATGCGTCGACGGGAGCGCCCCTGGCCGGAGCATCGTTCGATGTCTGGCCTCGACAACTCGAATTCAAACAGCAGGTTGAGCCCGAGCGGATGGCCAGCGACGGGAATCTGGGGTCGCTGCTGATCACGAACTGCATCGGCGCTCGCGACTGGGAGAACGTCGAGATCCGACTTGACCAAAAGGTCGACTACGCACTTGCCAGGGCGTCGGTCCCCGTCGGCTACTCCTTACATCTCACCCGAATTTCCGACAGCGGAGAAAAGGAAGTTGGGACCTCTGAGTCCGATGCGACGCGTGGCGCCGAGCGCGTAACGCTCGGCGATACGGACGATATGCTGGCGCCCGGCACGTATCGGATCGATCTGCTTGATGCAGACGGGACGGCCGTACACGCCGACTACGAAAAGGAACTCCGAATCGAAGCCGGCACGTCACACCTCGTCGCCTACACTCCGGGCATGTTCGGTATGAAGGGCAGGGTTTCCGTCGAAACGAGAGATATCGAACTCGAATCATATGAGACCGACGACTTTGACCTGGATGGCGACCTGGCCATCATCAGAGACGTTAAACCGGGATCGTACCGACTGAGCACAACATCGACCAGCGATGAGAAGCTGAGCGCCAAAACGGATGTGGAACTTGCTTTTGGCGAACCGGCTCATGTGCAATGGCGTGAATCCCAGCTCTATCGCACGGATCACACACTCGTACCATATGCCAAGAAATATCTGGATGCGGCGTTTTCCCGTGCAGGCATATCAACGATGACGGACGAACATGGAGACATTGCCCTAACGCACCTTCCGATGCTGCCCCATGAACTCGACGCGCTCTTCAACCTGATTGCGCTCGAAGGGCAGCAGGATCAGCCCCAGCATATGGCTGGACCGAGCACCCGCGAGGCCGACGAGGAACCGTTGAGCTGGTGCGTTCAGGAAATGCATGCGCCCGACGGATACGTTGTCAACAGAGAGGTTCACACATACGCAACCCAAGTCCTGCCGCACGAGGAGGGGGTCGCATCCCAACGCATCGACATTGCCAACGACTACACCAAAGTCGAAATCACGAAGCGGGCATCTGAAACCGAGGAGCCGCTTGCGGGCGCACTGCTCGAACTCACGGACGGAGAGGGCAACGTTATCGAAAGTTGGACGAGCACAATGGAAGCCCATCGTATCGAACGGCTCGAACCGGGATCCTACACGCTGACAGAACTCAGATCTCCCCACACACACGAGCCGGCCGCAGCGCTCGCGTTCAACGTGAAACCAACGACGGACGTCCAGATGGTCTCACTCCACGACAGGCCGATTAGCGTGTCGGGCAAAATCGATAAACGTCAGGAGATTGCGAAACCCGTTGTCCCGGACGCAGAGGCGGATGGAGATGGCCTCAATCGCTCGAAGGCGCGGGAAAGCGAAGACGGTTCATTCTCGTACGCTCTCGACTATCGAAATGACAGCTCAAGCTGGGTGGATGAGTTCACCGTTGAAGACAATCTCGATGCGGCCGAGAACGGTATGGCTGAGCTGACGGGCATCACGACCGGGCGGGCGCACGGCGATTACGACGGGAAGTTGAACGTTTGGTATCGCACGAACCTCGACCGAGAAGACGACGCGGAGGAAAAGAACGCCAATGCAACGCTTACAGATGGGCACGTGAACCCTTGGCTTGACGACGCGGCAGTTGCGAACATCGTCGGCGCGGATGGTCGAGTGAAGGACTATGGGGGCTGGAGACTGTGGAAGGAGGGGGTCTCGGCCACTGAGAGCACCTTCTTGTCCGTCTCCGATCTGCCCCTTGAATCGGGCGAGGCCATCACCGACATCCGTCTCGAGTACGGGTGCGTGAACAAGGGCTTTACGTCGAGACCGAGCCAATGGGGTGGCGCGGACATCAAACATCCGCATGACGATTGGAACCCCGTTCCCCCAACACATGGGAAAAAGCAGGATGCAGACGGGAAGTCGACAGACGCATATGCGCCAACGCTGATCCATATGCGCGCGCTGCCCGCGTACACCGGCGGCAGTTCGATAGACAACCGCGCTCATGTTTCGCTCTATCGCAATGGAGGTGGTGAAGGCCTTGAAGCGCACGACAGCGACGCCGTCCATCAAGAGGCGGCAAAGGCGCAGGCACATCCAATCATCAGCCTCGATCAGACAGGAGCCGCCCCTTTGCTCAGAACTGCAGTTGGCCTCTCCATCGCAAGCATCGTCGCCGCAGGATACACATGGCAACGAAAGCGCTGGCGAAGCGGTCGAACGGCGAGTTCTGCTGGCTTGCGCCCTAAGCGCGATTGCGGGCGCGGGACTCTCTGCAGCCGAATCACTCACATCCGCTGAACGGAAGACGAGAGACCTGTGTGAAAGAATTCGATTTCAGCCAAAGTCTAAGGAGAGAGGATGCGCCGAGCTGGATTGGAGGTCCCTTGCTCAAATCAACTCCGAAATCGTGGGTTGGATCACGGTTTCGGGCACAAGCATCGACTTGCCCGTTGCCCTGCCGTCAAAGAACAAGGCGCGCGATTGGTATCTCGATCACGACGCATGGGGGAAGCGCAGCGAACTCGGCTGCCCCTACCTTGACGTGAGATGCAAGGAACGAGGGGCGCACCTGCTCGTGTTCGGGCACAGACTTGGCCGATCGCGCCACATGTTCACCGAGCTCGCAGGAACTCATGAGCAATCCACCTTCGATGCAATCGGAAACGCAACCTGGAATAGCCGCGCGGGAAGCGAGGTATTCGAACCGGTTCTCTCGCTTGTTGTCGACAAAGACGACGCCCTCATACAACGGTTCGAATTCGATTCGCCTTCGGAGCTGCGAGACTGGTTGACCGAGTTGCTGGCCCGCTCCGCCGCGCATACAGGAAACGCGTCCGACATCGCTCTGGAAGCTCGGCGGGCTCTCACTCTTGTGACATGTGCGGAGGCACGGCGCGGCGGGCGGCGGCGTACCCTTATTGTGTTTGCCACTCGATAAGGTATTACGAACGGCCCCCGATGCAACGAACCCCGGGGTTTCCCCGGGGTTCGCCCTTCGATGATTCGATGTCAGTCCCTCGACGCGGCTCGCGTTTCGAAATCGATTTCGTCCAGCTCTTCGCCCTTCTGCTGTTCAGCTTCGACACGTTCGGCACGGATGCTCTCGGGCGTCGACCATATGCCGCCCAAAAAGAACGAGAGACCCAGACCGAGCAGAACGGCAACGGTGGCCCCTATGAGATATTGGACCCAATGTTCCTTGATGAACTGAATCACACGTCCCCCTCAGGCATAAACCGTTACGAACGACGGATGACTTCGGTCACCACGTCAGACACGACGGCGACGTTCTCAAGGTCGACGTTATAGGGCTGATCCTCCTCGGTGCGAGCAAGGGCGAAGCCGGTACCCTCCACACCGCCGATGGTCAGCGAGCGGAGACTCATGTTCATTGCAACCTGAGCATCGGTGGTGACATACGGCATATCAACCGTGGGGTACTCGTGATGGAAATCGGAGCTCACACGCTGGACGAGCTTAGTGATGCGCTTATCTCCCTTGAGAACTCGCTCCTCGCCCTCGGTGGAGAGCATCGCGACCTGACCGGCACCGACGCTCTCGAGGTTGATGAGGAACACGCCGCGAAGCTTATCGCGATGGGCATCAAGGAAGGCCTGCATACCAGCGTTCCCGTTTTCGGAAGCGCCGGTCGCGACGAACCAGATGTCGTGACCGAGCAGCTCGTCGTCGCCCATGTCCGCAATGGCCTCGCGCAGCTCCTCCTCAGACGCATCGCCGAACGGGGCAGCACCGCCCTTCCAGTCATCGTCGTCAAAGTTGTCCCAAGAGCCAATATCGTGACCGCTACGCTTGGCGTCGAAGGAATCGTCAACGCCGAGCCAGTCACTCATGCTGTCCTCGTCCTTCTTTTTGCGACCGAAAAGACGGGACAGACCTCGACGCGGCTTCTCGGGCTCGGGTGCCGGAGCGCTGATGGCCTCGAATGCACCCTCGGGAGCGTAGACCTGCTCAAACGGAGCGGGGGAGCTGATGACCGTGAAAGCGCTGCGGGCCTCAGCGGCCTGCTCGTCGAGAACGGGGGCCGTCACAGAAGGAGCGGCGGGAGCGGGTGCGGCCATGGGAGCGGCGAAAGGATCCACCGGGGTCGCCGACGGATCGGGAAGATCGAACAGGGATGCGCGGTTGGCGGTCTCGGGCGTGCGGGGCGTGGGCGCCGATGCGGTGCTGGGGACGTTGATCACACGCTGGGGACGGGCGGGGACGGCACGGTTGACCTCGGCCATAAGCGAGTCGACCGTCTCGACCGGCTGCGCGGGCATGGCCACGGTACCGGAAAGGTCGACCGAGCCCTCCTCCGCGGGCATGGTGAACATCTGCGTCGCACCGTCGGCGGAAGCCTCCTCGACCGATCCGTTCGGGGAGGGGGCGACGAAGGTGTCTTCGATTGCAGGGACGTCGTCATCGGAAGCGGAAGCGACATCGGGATCAGTAACATCCTCCATGTCGGCACCGGAGTCGAAGGAGTCATTCTGGGAGCCAGCGTCCCCAGTCTCAGGCTGCTCGACCTCGGACTGGTCAACCTCAGCCTCAGGTTCGGACTCAGCCGCCGCATTCTCCGCGAGGGGCTCCTCCTCGATGACCTCATACTCGGCCTCGAGGATATAGTCATCCTCCTCGACGGGCGCGAACGCCTCGACGAAAGCGGCATCGTCCTCAACCTCATCGACGGGCTCGAGAGCGTCTTCCTCGACAAACGCCTCCTCGGCGTCATCGATGCGCTCTTCCGCGACTTCCTCAATTGCGACGGGCGCGGACTCTTCAGCCTCGATGGACTCGTGCTCGGCGAATTCAGGAGCCGGGACCACGACGGAGGCGGCCGGGGCATCGCTCTCATACACGAGGGAACAGGACTCGGGCATCATTCCCAAGGCGCGAATGACATCGGCACCGAAACGGATGTTGCCCTCGGAGTTCACGAGGAACGGCGGCTCATCCTCAGCAGCGACGTCCAAGTCGAGCTCAGCCTGGCCCATCTCATCTTCGGGAAGCTCATTTGCCACAACCTGCTCGGCGGCGGGCTCGTCGACAGGAGCCTCCTCGGCGTTTTCGGCATTCACAACGGCGGTGTGATCGGATTCGACGATCTCGAAGACCGCCGTCCCCTGCTCGACGGGCTCCTCCTCGAAGACAACCCCCTCGACATCCACATCTTCGTCGGCGGGATCGGCCTCGGCCAGGTTGACAGCCGTCATCCCGGCCTCGAGCTCGGCGGCGTTCATTGTGGACGTAGAGCCGAAATCGACCGCCTTGACGGCGTCCTCATCTTCGGGCTGCTCGCCCTCCGCGCCCTCGACGGTCAGCTCATCCTCTGCACCCTCCTCCATCTCATGCGGATAGGAGGCCTGGGCGGCGGCAGCGGCCTCTGCAGCGGCGATGGCCTCTTCGAGGATGCGCTGCTGCTCGGCAAAATACTCGTCGGCCGGCTGATCGGAAGGGAACTCCTCGCCCATCTCGTACGGGGCGACGGCGTCCATGACGCCGAGCATGGCAGCGACGGAGGACTTGTTGCACACGGCGCCCGTGGTGTAGGGCAGGAAGAAGCGATTGGCGATGATGGCGATGCCGTTCGCAAGCGGAATCAGGGCAGCCACGATGGCGAGCACCCACAGGACGACCTTTGCCGGATCGGGCAGCGGAAGCACGCGCACGATGGCAAAGATAGCGGGGGCGACCATGCAGGCGGGAAGGAGCTTCACGATGAGCGGACGGTACGCGGCGAAGGGCTCGGAGCTCAGCAGATCGGCACGCGGAGAGTCGTAGTGCGCCACTACGACCACCGGACGGTTGCGGGGAGATGCGAGCGGACCCGTGGCCTTGTGGTAGGCGATGACGTTCTGGCTCAGACCGCCGGAACCGAGATTGGAAAGAACGGGGCGACCAGAGCGCTCGAGGACGAAGAGAACCGCAGCGGCGACAGCGAGCAGCAGGCCCACAATGCCGGCAGGCCCGCCGATGCCGGCGAGCACGGCGCCGACGAACACCGCGATGCCGAGGCCGGCCTGGACGACCTTCGCCGAACCGCTCGCGCTGAACTCCTGCACCTCGGGCGCGAAGCCATGGTCGGAAAAGATCTTCGCGATCACATCCGCGGCGGCGCGCTCTTCCTCGCTGCAAGCAGGGGTGATACCGGTGTTCTGAAGCAGATGGCTCAGGTATTTCTTCGTATTCGCCATGTGGACTCCACATCGAACTCGTATGCGTGCAAACGCGCTGTAAGGACAACGCGCATGTATAGTCGCCAGTATACCCTTACTTGCGCCCTACCTGCCGAATTTTGACTTGGCAAGGCCTCTCGAACAGGTGCGTCGCGGACCCTCCACACCAGCTTCCGGCCATTTGTCTTGCACTAAAATGGGTGGGTGGATGCATAATTGTGCCCAAAGCAGTATCAAGCTGAAAGGGAAGCACCGCCGTGCACAGCACAACCGCGCACACAAGCGAAACACATCCTGACATGCCGAAGCCGTCCAGGCGGGTCGAGGGCGCGCGCAGGATGCTCAACCTCCTATTCTCCCTGCACGTCTCCCCGCGTCCGCTCACGACGAGCGAGATCGTCGATGACCCCGAAATCGGATACCTTGGCAAAAAATCGGCGACACGCGACAGCCGCTGCAAGGCGTTTAGACGCGACCGAGAGACCCTCGCCGAGCACGGGGTTCACATCCACGAGGTCCCGCCGCAATCTGCGGGCGGCATCGCGGTAAACGAGGAAAGCGCCTGGACGATCGACCGCGAGCGAACACATGCCGCCCAAGGAGTTCTCTCGCCTTATGACGCCGAGGAGATCGTCTGCGCCATCGACCAGGTCTTCGAGCTCCATGCTGACGACCCGACCCTATGGCCGCTGCAGACGGCGCGCACCAAGCTGTGCGAACTCGCTGGCAGAGACCCGTCGTCACCCGAGCGGGCAAATGAAGGCAGGGCTGACTTGAAATCCATCTGGAACGCGTTCGACCGACTCAAGCCCGTCGAGTTCATCTATCGCGACGCTCGCGGCATCGAGAAGAAACGCATGGTGGATACCTACGGCATGTTCACGCATGGAACGCACTCCTACCTTGTCGGATTCGACCACGGTGCCGAAGACCTGCGCACCTTCCGCACCGACCGCATCCTCTCCGCGAAGCACGCCCCCGACACGCGCCCTTCCTATGTAATCCCCGCCGAATTCGATGTCACAGGTCACCAATTCCTGCCGTTCGACTTCTCCCGAGCGGCCGCGAGGCCGTGCACCTTCACGTTTCCCGCGGGAATCGCGGCTGAGGAACTCGCGCTCATCACCCAGGGCAGGGGCGAACTGACACAAAGCGACGACGCATGGACCTGGAATATCGCGGTGCGAGACCTCGACGTCGCGGCATCCTTCACCCTCGAGCACGCCAACCTGGGCATGCGGGCGCAGGCCCCCAGCGAGCTCGCCGGACTGGTTCGCAACCACATCGAAAAGGCGGTGAGCGCACATGAGTAGCGTCAACAAGCGCGCCCTCTCATCCGAAGACCTGCTGCAGACCGCGCTCAACCTCATGGAGCGCCTGACGACCGCCTCAAACGCCAGCGTCGGCGCGGCGTCATTCGCGCGCGACGCATCCATTTCCCTCGAGCAGACAAATGAGGTTGTCGAACTGCTGCAAGGAGTTGCCGATGAACGCAGCGGATCGCACATAGCCCTCGACTACCAAGATGGAGCGATAACCCTCTCGGGCGACGCAGGCCGCCTGGACCCCGTGCGGCTCACTCCGGCAGAGTCGCTGGCCCTGCGCCGCGTGCTCACGACCTGCAACATCGGTGACGACGTGCGCGGGCGCGTCGAGGCGGCATTGTGCGCCGGCCCCGAAGCGGACAACGAGACCACGGTCGATAAAACCATGGGTGGCGATCGGCTGCTCGGCGGTTTCTACCCTGTAATATCCGAGGCCATCGCCATCGGAGCGCGTCTCGCCATCTCCTACCGCGCCGGCGACGAGTGCAGCCCGAGCGCGCGCCTGGTCGACCCCAAGTTCATCGAGGTTTCCGGTGACGCCGCGTATCTCGTGGCTTGGAACGTTGAAAAGGACGCCCAGCGCAGCTACCGCCTCGATCGCATCGCGAATGCCGAGCTCACCGACGATTCCGTTGAGCGCCATGATTTCTCCCCGCATTCTGCCGCCGAAAGCCTGCGCGCCCATGGTGCAGACGCGACCTTGCGCTTCGTGAACAGCGGCGAGCTCGCATCTCGTGATTGGGAGGGCATCCACCGAGACACCGCGGACGAGCAAAAGGATGGCAGCGCACTGGTCCACATCAGCTACACGTCCGCGCCCTGGCTTTTCTCACAAATCGCGGCCGCAGCCGGAGCCATCGTCATCGAAGAGCCCGAGAGCCTGAAAAACGACTTCAGAACGTGGGCGAAATCGCTGCTATAAGCAAATGGGGCGCTCATGGGCGCCCCATTTATTACGCAAGCCCCAATACGCCGCGCTCTTTAGCGACGCTCATGGCTCTCGCGCCACATCTCCAGGTACCTGCCGACTTGACGAACCTCGATCCGCTGATGCGGGGCGGGAAGGGAATTCAGGAACTTCTTTCCGTACCCCTTGCTCACCAGACGTGAATCGGCCAGCACCAGCACGCCGGCGTCTGTCGACGTGCGAATAAGACGGCCGGCAGCCTGCTTCACCTCGAGCACCGCCTCCGGTAATGAGTAACGCGCCCAGGCGCGATCCTCGCGGGCACCGCGCTCGCATGAGAGCGGGTCGCTCGGGCTGGCGAACGGAAGCTTGGGGATAACAACGCAGCGCAACGTGTCGCCAGCCGCATCAAACCCCTCCCAAAACGCCTTCAACGCAAACAGCGAGCTCTTCTCATTCGAGAGGAAGCGGTCGCGCAGGATCTTTGCGGAGGTCGTGCGGCGCTGGCAGTCGAGCGCGAGACCACGCTGCGCGAGCCGGGGCTCTACGCGGTCGTACAGTTCCTCCATGTCGCGTCGGTTGGTGAACAGCGTGAGCGTGCTACCGCCCATGGCGATGTGAACATCGACGAGCAAGGTTTCGAGCGCCGAGAGGTACGCGTCGCGGCTGCGCGGGTCGGGCATATCCGATGCCACCACAACCGCCATGTTGCGCTCGAAGTCATAACTCGAATCGAGATGGACGGAACGAGAGCTCGACGACGAAATGCGGTCCAGACCCACGGCGTGCTGGAAATGATCGAAGCTGTCCGAAACCGTCATGGTCGCGGAGGCGAAAATCGCGGTGTGAACCTCCGGCAACCACTCCTCCGCAAGAGCCTCGCCCACATCAAGTCGCTCGGCGGTCAGACATTCGCCGCCCGCTTTGAGGCGACGATTGACCTGGCAAGAATATACGTAGCGGTCGTCCGCCCCATCGAGGATGAGTCTAAGGCCATCGCGAAGCTCGCGCATGCGACGCTGCCCGTCCGCGACATCGGTCACTAGGTCGGGCTTCTCCTCGGCCACGGTCTCCACAAGTGATGCCAGGTTCTTGGTCGCCTCGTCCAGAGCGTCGAGCGCGGTGCGACCCACCTCCTCAAACCCAGCCCACACCATGGAATCGCGCAAGTCATTGCCAATCCACATGTTCGCGTTGTCGTAGCCGCCCTCGGATCGAGCGGCGCGGGCGAGCTCGCGCACCGCGTCGAACAGCTCGGCCATGGCAAGAGAGGCGCGCTGCGTACTAGAGGACGCCTTCACAGTGAGGCCCATGAACAGCGTAGCTGCGTCGCTCAACGCCAGGTCGCGGGCGACCTTGCCAAGTGCCCCGGCGCGATCGCCCCCCAGACGCTCAAACACCGCACGGCTCTCGTCGGCAGACACTTTGATGGCCCATTGACGACGCGCTTCCGACTCGATGGAATGCGCCTCATCAACCACCCAGTGACGAATGGGAGGTAATATCTTGCCCTCAGCGGCAACGTTGCGGAAGAGCAGGGAGTGGTTCGTCACAACCACATCGACGCGGGCCGCACGACGGCGCGAGCCGTGAACCATGCATTTATCGGGGTAGAACGGGCACAGGCGGCGCGCGCACTCACGGGAAGACGTGGTGAGGTCGGCCTTGTTCACGCTGCGCCAGCGAATACCCAGCCCATCAAGGTCCCCCGTGGGAGACTGGCAGGCAAACGCATATAGAACGGCGATGGCAGTCAGGGTGTCCGCCGGGTCGCGGTTGGTCTTGATTTCCTGGGCGCGGGCAAGGCGGTCGAGCTTGCGCAGGCAGGGATAGTGGTCGTAGCCCTTGAGGGCGCAATAGGTGAGACCGCCGTCCATCTCACGAGCCAAACGCGGGAGCTCGTGGTAGATCAGCTGGTCGGCGAGGTTGTTCGACTTCGTCGCAATACCGACGGTCACCTTATTTCTTCGGGCGAGCTCCGCCATGGGCACGAGGTAGGCGATCGACTTGCCAACGCCGGTACCGGCCTCGATCACGCGGTGCGTGGAGGTGGCGAGCGCATCGCGCACTTCGACGGCCATCTGCACCTGCTCTGATCGCGGCTCGTATCCGGGATACATCCTGTTGACCAGGCCGCCAGGCGCAAAGCACTCCTCGATCTCCTCGCGCGAGGGAACCGAAACTCCAACGAGCCCGTCCGCATCCACGCGGGCCGCGGAGCCGATCTCCGCCTCCTCGTAACCCTTGAGAAGCTCGTATCGAGAATCGACAAGAGAGAACACCGCATCGGGTTCCTCAGCGGCCAAGAAGCTGAAAATCGGACGGTACGACCACGGAACGTCCGGATGCATATCCGCCAAGCGGCGCATGAGGCCGGCGGGAAGGTCGGCCAGGCCGCACAGCAGAATGCGCCACACGCCGCACAGTGCCTCAACATCGGCATTTGCGCGATGCGACACGCTCTCGCAGCCAAAGAGCTCGGCCATGACGGCGAGCTTATGCGACGCCAGGCGCGGCAGCGCGATGCGGGAGAGCGCGAGTGAGTCGATCCAGATATCGGAAACATCGGCTCCACCTGGAACCTGCTCGATGAACCCTCGGTCGAATGCCGCGTTGTGCGCAACCACGGGGCACCCGCCAACGAACTCCGCCAGGGACGCCACAGCGTCAACAGCCGAGGGCGCATGCGCCACGTCGGCATTCGTGATGCTCGTCAGCTTGGTGATTTCCTCGGGTATCAGCCCACTCGGTTTCACAAAGGTGTCGAAGCGATCCACAATCTCGCGGCCGCGCAAACGGGCGGCCGCGATTTCAATCAACTCGCTATCGCGGTGCGACAATCCCGTGGTCTCCGTATCGAGCACGATGACGTCGTCCTCTATCAGGCCGAACGAACGAGTTTCAGCGCGCTGGGCGAGTGTCGCATAACGCTCCACAATCGCCGCCGGCGTGCCGGGCAATACCGCGGCAGCCATCTCGAGCGGCGTAGCCGCCGCGGCGACGCTCATCGAGCGGCTCGCTCGAGGGCCAGCTCGACCAGCTCAGCGCACAGGTCGCTGAAGGCGATGCCGGCGTGACGAGCCTCGTCGGGAACGAGGGACTCGGATGTCATACCGGGGATGTTGTTCGTCTCGAGAATGATCGGGCCATCCTCTGTCACGATGACGTCGGTGCGAGAGATGCCGAACAGGCCGAGCGCCTCGTGTGCACGGCAGGCAATGTCCTGGACCTGGGCGTACACATCTTCGGGCAACTGAGCCGGAATACGATGGATGTCGTTGGGGTCGGCGTACTTAACCTCGAGGTCGTAAAACTCCGACTGCTGCGGCATCATGATTTCCACCACGGGAAGCGCGCGCAGGGTCTTACCATCGCCCAAAGCGGCAACGGAGCACTCAACACCAAAGACACGATGCTCAACCATGACCTTATCACCGTGCTCAAAAGCAAGCTCGATGGCGGCCGCGAGCTCCGAGGGATCCTTCACCAGAGAGATGCCATAGCTCGAGCCGTTCACAACCGGCTTGACGAAGCTCTGGGGGCCCACGATCTCGACAATCTCGTCAATCGACGGCATATCGGCGCGAGTGAAGGTGACACTCGGTGCAACGGGCAGACCTGCGCGACGATACAGCAGCTTGGAAAGGTCTTTGTCCATTGCGATACCGCTCGCCAGGGAGTTTGACCCGGTGTAGGGGATGCCGAGGAACTCCAGGATGTGCTGGGTCATGCCGTCCTCGCCGCCAAAGCCGTGCAAGGCGATAAAAGCAACGTCGTAATTGCCGTTTTCCAAACGAGAGAGGAAGCCCTGCTCGCCGGGGTCGACCATTTCAACCGTGCCGTAGCCAGCCTCGGTGAGGGCAGCAGCGGCGTTCTTGCCCGACGCAAGCGAGATCTCCCGCTCATCCGAGATGCCGCCCGCCAGAACCGCCACCTTCATCTCATGACGCTCTTTGCCAGCCATGTCGCCGCCTTTCACCGTTTTCCCCACGCGACCTGCGACGCGAGGTGTCTATTTCACGCAATAACCGTGCGCTTCGCCATGAAGCGCACGACAATACCCTATTGTATAGGGTAACTATGCACCTGGGGGCCAATCACCCCATCACCCGAAAGGCGACAAATGGAACGCACCAATCGTTCTCGCGATATTCGTCAATTCGACCTCGATGACCTCAAGGAGCTCATGAAGGAGCTCGGGCAGCCCGCGTTTCGCGCCAAGCAGCTTTACGAGTGGGTTCACGAGAAGAACGTCTGTTCGTTTGACGAGATGACCAACCTGCCTGCCGGCCTGCGCCAGTCTCTCACCGACACCTTTGCTTTCAAAGTCCCTACCGAGCTTGTGAAGCAGGTCTCCAAGGACGGTTCCCGCAAGTACCTGCTCGAATTCTCCGACGGTGTCTCTGTTGAGACGGTCGGCATGCCCAATCGCAACAAGCTTGCCGTCTGCATCTCCTCGCAGGCTGGATGCGCCATGGGCTGCGCCTTCTGCGCCACGGGTCTTGCGGGTCTTTCCCGCTCGCTCACCGCGCAAGAGATGGTCGACCAGGTCCTCCACGTTTCTCGTGACTTCGGCGAGCGTGTTACAAGCGTCGTCTTCATGGGCCAGGGTGAGCCCTTTGCAAATTTCGACAACACCGTTGAGGCACTTCGCATGCTGAACGACCCCGAGGGACTCGCGATCGGCGCACGTCACCTCACGGTCTCTACCTGCGGCGTCATCCCTGGCATACGCCGCTTTGCGGAACTGCCTGAGCAATTTACGCTTGCCATTTCGCTTCACTCTGCGATTCAGACCACGCGCAATCAACTTATGCCCGGCGTTAAAAAGTTCACCCTTCTGCGCCTGCATGAGGCCATCCAGGAGTACGTCGAGAAGACCGGGCGCCGCCCGACTTACGAATTCGCCATGATCGACGGCATCAACGACACCAACCCTGAGATGCAGGCCCTTGTCGACTTCTGCGCCGGCACGCTTTGCCATGTGAATCTCATCCAGCTGAACGACATTCCCGACAGCCCGTTCCGCCCGTCGCCGATCGAGAAGGTCGAGGCGCTGCAGCGTCGTCTGACCATGCACGGCGTCGAGACCACCATCCGCAACTCCCGTGGCGGCGACATCGATGCGGCATGCGGCCAGCTCAAGCAGCGCCGCTTCCGCGCTCGATAGGGAAGAGCAGCATCAATCAGACCGTTTCATGTGAAACTGTGTGACTCGCCTTCCACTCTCTCCAGTCATTCAGATACGAAAAAGACCACCCATGTTTTGGGTGGTCTTTTTTTCATGACGATAACCGCATGTGAAGTCTGATCATTTCGCTGGGCTCAAACAAGGGGATGGAATCTTATTTAGGTACCTTAGTATCCTAGATCCTCCCACTGCCGTTCGACCCAAGCCTGGTTAATTTTCGGATTATGAGTGGCCTGAGCTGTTCGCATTGCAACCTCTTCACTCATCGTTTGCATCGCATCATGCGAAATCGGATTGAGCTGCTCAAGTTTCCCCTTAATAACTGATCCCAGCTCAGTTTTGTTCACGAGATACAACCCGATCCCCAAACCGGCAACTATCGAGGTCGCAAAGATCAGTGCCTGGTGAGAGCGTTTCACAACAACCGCCTAGCCTTACTCAGATTCAACCATAGAGGCGAGAATACGCTGCAGATCGTCCTCGTCCTTAAACTCGATTTCAATCTTGTTCTTGCCGCGAGTCGAACGAACCTTCACGTTCGTGTTAAACACCTGACGCAAGACACGTGCAGCCTTCTTGTACGATTGCGGAGTAACCGGACGAGGTGTCCGAGGCGTATCTCCGACAGAAAACAGCGGAGCAAGGTTCTCAGTCGCTCGAACCGACAAACCCTCCGCTACGACCTTCTCAGCCAACTTGATGCGAGCATCTTCAAATGGCACGGCAAGAATCGCTCGAGCATGCCCAGCGGTCAACTTTCCCTCATACATCATCTGCTGAACAGCCTCTGGCAGATCGAGAAGCCTCAGTGAGTTCGTGATGGCAGATCGCGACTTGGACACTGCCTTCGACAACGCCTCCTGCGTCATCCCACTGGCCTTGATAAGCCGACGATAGCCTTTGGCCTCTTCGATTGGATTCAGATCGGAACGCTGAAGATTCTCAATGAGAGCAATCTCGAGCATCTTCTGATCATCGACGTCCTTAACAATTACCGGGACTTTATCAAGTCCAGCAATCTTGGACGCCTGATACCGTCGCTCGCCGGCGATAATCTCGTACTTGCTTCCATTTTTGCGAACAAGCAGGGGCTGGAGAACACCGTTTTCACGAATGGACTCACTCAGCTCTTCCAACTCCGACTCATTGAAGTGTGTACGCGGCTGATTAGGGTTCGGAAAAATCTCCTCTATCGACATCTGGGTCTCAGTGGCTGTATAACCAGTCTCAGACTGAGCTTCACCCATCAAGGAACCAAGACCACGGCCAAGAGCCGGCTTCTTCTTAGGGCTAGGCACGGCGAATCACTTCCTTTGCCAGATCCATATACGCACGAGCCCCCTTGTTTGAAGGCGCATACTCAATCACGGGCATTCCGTACGAAGGAGCTTCAGAGACCTTCACGGAGCGAGGGATACAGGTCTTAAACGCTATGTCACCAAAGTAGTTCTGGACTTCCTCAACAACCTGGTTTGAGAGCGACGTGCGCGAATCATACATCGTCATCAAGACGCCATACGTATCCAGATCCTTATTAATGCGACCCTTAACCATGCGCATGGACTCAAGCAACTTGGTAACGCCCTCAAGCGCATAGTACTCGCATTGAATGGGGATCAAAACGCTATCTGCTGCAGCAAGTGCATTGATGGTAAGAAGGCCGAGTGATGGCGGACAGTCAATAAAAATGAAATCAAACTCGTCTTTAACCGGTTCGAGGAGATCTTTCAATCGAGTCTCGCGTGCCATTGCAGAAACAAGCTCAATTTCAGCACCTGCAAGCTGGATGGTGGCAGGAATAATAAAGACACGCTCACTCACAGTATCGTGAATCAAGTTCTCAGCTGGAACATCATGAAGCAATGCATCATATATGCACTGAGACAATCCCTCTTTATCAACACCGATACCGCTCGTACTGTTTCCCTGCGGGTCGAAGTCAACAATAAGAACCTTGCGGCCTTGCTTGCCAAGTGCAGCTGCCAGATTCACAGTCGTGGTCGACTTACCCACGCCGCCCTTCTGGTTGATAATTGCAATGGTATGAAGAGGTTTCGCACTTTTCGAGCGCTTTACGTCGCGAAATCCCACATTACCTCCTGTTATCTTCTATTTGTTCTGCATTTCAGGTCTCTTGTAGGTGAAGTTTCACGTGAAACCTAAGGTTGTATTCCATTATGTTTCACGTGAAACCAGTATTCAAGCTCTACTTTGTACCTTGAGAACAAAATCTCGCTTAACTCAACGTATCTTTACTTAGATCATCAATCTAACATTGCGTGCGGACCACACAATGTAACCGGTATCCTCAGCACGCTGACACGTCGTATGGCCGAGGCCGAGCTGGACATAGGATCAATTCGTCCTAATCATCTCAAATACGAGCTTTCGATAAGCAGCGAGAATGATCAACTGATTCTTAGCACCAATATGCATAGATGCTCTCAAGAACAGAATTATCCCAGGCATCACATATCATGATGAAAAGTGAACTGCTCAATTGAAAACTAAACGCGTGTTACCCTACAGAACAACAGTCGTTTAATCATTATATAGAGTTACTCATTGCATGGAGCACAGCCGCTCTTGCATACGACCACATACCATAAGTCAAAACAAGAATCCAATTTCAAGTGCATGCAGTGCCCGTCTATCAGCTTGCAATTCAATAACTGGTGGTTTGTTTGAAATAGCACCGTCAGCACAAAAAAACGACCGGGCGTTTCACGTGAAACGCCCGGTCGTGGAACAACGTCAACAGAATTAATAGCGCTCTAGGAGGCCAAGGGCTGCTTCTTAGCGAGACCAACTGCACGAGGCAACTTTATCTGAGGCTCAGAAACCTTCTGATAGAGGAAAACGGAGCGATGGCCAAGTCCGCGCGGCAAGTCGAATTCATCACAGCCAATAAGCTCCAAACCGCAAATGGCAGCAGTCTTCTCGGCAAGGTTCAACTCAGAGACATCAGGATTTGCCTTTGCAACGACCAGATAACCATCATCCTCGAGGAACGGCGTGCCATACTCAATGATCATTGACATCTGGCCAACAGCGCGGGCAAACACAGTGTCGAACCGACCGTGCATCTTCATCGCATACGATTCACAGCGATCATGAATGCCTTCAACATCTTCTATACCCAAAGCGTCAATAAAGGCATTCACGGCATCGATCTTCTTGCCAACAGAGTCAAGCAGAACACCAGAACATCCAGTATAAAGAGCAAAGGGGATGCCGGGGAATCCAGCGCCGGTGCCCATATCAAGGAAATGCTCAGGTTCAATAGGAAGGTCACGATACAGTGCAAGAGAATCGACAATATGCAGAACCAGGGCGTCATGAATATCCTTGATGCGAGTGAGGTTCATGACCTGGTTAACCTGGTTCACATAAAGAAGGTGCTGCACACAGCGCTCAGCAGACTCAACATCAAGTTCGATGTCGAGCTCAGAGGCAAGGTCGACAACCTCAGTGACAAGAGCGGCGATCTCATCGACAGACTCGTCGAACGGGCGCAGAGTAATGGTTCGGGATGTTTCATTAGCCATATGTATCAATCCAATCAATGACTGAAAACCACGGAACGTGAAGTTGAGTCAAAAAAGGGGCGCATAAGCGCCCCTTGCTGTCAGGTGTATATGAGCACCTTAGCGAACGGTAATCACAACGCGACGCTCAGGGTCGGTGCCCTCAGAGTGCGTGTCGATGCGGGCATCGTCACGCAGAGCGATGTGAACCAGACGACGCTCATATGCAGACATAGGCGGAAGGTTCACGGTGCGGCCCTGCGCAACGGCGCGGGAAGCTGCAGAGCGTGCCATGCTAACAACCTTGTCATGACGGCGGCTCTTGTAACCCTCGACATCAATGGAAACCGGATAACGGAAACCAAGCTTACGACTCACCAGGAGAGAGACGATCGTCTGAAGGGACTCGAGCGTACGGCCATGACGACCAATAAGAACAGCCAAGTCGGGAGCGGTGATGTCCAGAATCAGCTCGCCCTCGTCGCCCTCATACTCATCGATGGGAGAGTTGGCGGCATCGAAGAATCCAAGCAGGTCGCGCACAATGGAGATGGCCACGTCGGCAATAGTGTCGAGCTCCTCGTCAGTCAGCTCCTCGCCAGCCTTATAGCGACGAGTGATCTCGGGATACTCCCCGGCGATCTCCTCTACGGACTCCTCAGCCGGAATCTCTTCAATAAGCTCTTCAGACATGTCCAACTCCATCGTTAGGTACCTAATTGGTATATATACCAGGTGTGTGACTAGCGCTTCTTGTGCGGGCGCTTCTTGTGCTCGTGACGGACAACGTCAACCTCGATCGGGGCGTTGACCATGCGGGCCTCTTCCTCAGCCTTGGCCTTGTCGATGACCTTCTGGGTCACAAAGATCTGCTGAACGACCTGCCAGGCGGAAGAAACGTCGTAGTACAGCAGAACGCCGGCGGGCATACCCCAACCCATGACGAGCATCATGACAGTCATGACAACCATCATCATCTTGGTGCTCTGAACCTGAGCGCCCGTCTGGTTGCGGGTCATGTACATCTGGGGAATGAAGGTCAGGACGCCGAACAGGATCAGCGCGATGAGGTACGGCAGCGCTGCACCGAAACCGTCGGCAAAGGCCTGGGCAGGCGAAGTGACGAGGTTCGGAAGGATGTTGAAGAAGGAGAAGCCCTTCTCAGCCGCATCCGGGAAATAGTGACCAAGGTCGCGCAAAAGGTTGAACAGCGCGACCAGGATGGGCATCTGAATCAACAGGGGCAGGCAGCCGCCAAAGGGGTTGAACTTGTTCTCAGAGTAGAACTTCTGCAACTCCTCGGCCTGACGTTGCGGATCGGCAGCGTAACGCTCCTGAATCTCGAGAAGCTTGGGCTGTAGGACCTGCATGCGGGCGGTCGACTTGATGGACTTGAGCATCATCGGGGTCAGCAGCAGGCGAATGATCACCACCAGGATGATGATCGACAGGCCCCAGTCGCCTGCGAAGCGCTGAATGAGCTCGAGCGCCTGGAAGAGAATCTGAACAATCCAGTCCCACATACGAATAATCCTTACCTTAAGAATTTGATAGTTATGGCACGGGATCATAGCCGCCAGCATGAGTGGGAACGCAGCGCAAAATGCGCCGCAGCCCGAGCCAGCAGCCTTTGACCACGCCATATGCCTGTATTGCCTCAACAGCATACTGTGAACAGGTGGGTATGTATATACACGCATCGGGCAAAAGGGGCGAAACGCACCGCTGGTACCAGTGGATGGCAGCGATGACGGCGCGCTTAAACACGCCCTTCACAACCATCCTTAAGCCCGGACGTGCTCGCGTGCGCGCGGCGGAGCAGCGACTGCAATGCAGCTTGCATATCCTCGGGAGACGCCGTGCGCGTGCGCGGGGTAGCGAACAAGATGATCTCGCGACCCTCGACCGGTAAGCAGCAGGCGCGCGCCGCCTCACGCAGCACGCGCTTGCTCCGATTGCGCACAACGGCATTTCCCAGCCGTTTGGCAGCAGCGAAGGCGACCCTAGCCGGATCGCCTTCGCTGACACAATCACATATAACCATGCGAATCAGAGGATGATTTAAGCGCTTCCCCTGAGTGAACACCCGCTCGAAGTCCTGATGGGACTTGATGGTCTGCATGAGAGCTTAGTTGTCGCTCACCGTGAGACGCTTGCGGCCCTTGGCACGACGACGTGCGAGCACAGCGCGGCCGGCCTTGGTGGCCATACGGGCGCGGAAACCGTGGGTTTTGGCGCGCTTGCGCTTGTTCGGCTGGTAGGTACGCTTCATGGTAAACATCCTCCTGGTGCGTTTTGACTACTCGACTACTCGAAAAAATACGCGTGAGCTAGGAGATTGTAGGGAATACGGTGCGCGAATGTCAATCTCAGAACCATGAAATGCGCATAGTTTACTGAGGAGCCTGGCGTGCTTTTCACAGCACCTCTCACCATTCGCCCATTCTTTCAGACTTTTTCATCGACTTTTCCACAGGTTGTTCTAGGTCTGTTGATAACTTTTCCGAGATTTCCAACACTTTTCAACACAGAAGGAAAACTTGTTGAAAGTTTTGAATACGCGGGCTGTGAGCTGGTATCCTAGGCTCACGACAATCGTGGAAAGAATGCAGCATGTCAGAAGATTTCTATCCCTTTGTGGATTCCGGGGACCCCGCCCCCGACAACACGCACCTCGTTGGGGGATCCGCGGCCGCGACTGCGGCCGATGCGGTGGAAAACGCGCCCAACCAGGTCTCTTACACCATCCGCATATCCGTGTACGACGACATGTTGTCCACCCCGCGCGTAATCGTGGTCGAGCAAAGCGACGTGAGAACCTACCTCGAAGACGTTACCAACACGGTTTACCGCACCATGAAAGAGCAGGGTGGAAAACTTTCACTCATGATTATTCGAGAGCTCGTGGAGAACTTCATCCACGCACAGTTCTCAGAACCCGTCATCTCCATCCTGGATAACGGCAACACCATCCGCTTTGCCGATCAGGGACCGGGCATCGGAGATAAAGAGCGCGCATTCGAGTTCGGCGTCACAAGCGCCGACCGAGAGAAGAAGCGCTATATCCGAGGCACGGGCGCGGGCCTGCCCATGGTCCAGCAGTATGTTGAAAACGCCGGCGGCGCGATAGCCGTGGAGGACAACCTGGGCGCCGGGACAGTCGTGACCGTAAGCGTCGACCCCAAACGCGCAGCCGAACTCGAGCACGCTGTTTCACGTGGAGCGGCCGTACGCAGCGGCTGCGCGCACGAGGCGGAACCCATGCAAAGCCCAACGGATCCCTGGGGCGCGGGGGCGTATCAGGCTGGAACCTACCCGGCTCAAACCGGATATCCGCAACAACCCTACGGAGCCGGAGCGTACCCAGGGCAGATGCCTTACGGCATGATGGCCGGCCAGATGCAGGGCGCAAGCCAGGCCCAACCCGGCGGTTTTCCCGGAACTCAGGTTCCGGCAGGAGTGGTGCCCGGTGCGCAATTCCCGGGCGCGATGATGCAAAATCCGCAGCCCTCCGCATCCGAGAACCAGCCCGTCGAGACCCAGGCCCCGTATCCCCCACAAACCCAGGCAGCACCTGGTTATCCCGGGGCTATGCCAGGCTACGGCCAGATGCCCGGGGTGCCAGGCGCATTCCCGCAGCAACCCGCCTACCACCCCGGATACCAACAGGGATATCCCATGCAAGGTTTTCAACAACACCAGGGTTACCCCCAGCCCGGGTTCCCGCAGGCAGGCGCGGCAGGCCAGGGATACACGCAGATTGCAGCCGCACCCGCGCAGCAGGGTCCATACGTAAGCGAGCGCGGCGCGGCGGCACTGCTGTTCATCTACCAGAACGGCAAGGGCGGACCAACCGACCTCACGCGCGCGCTCGGGCGCTCGGACGCCACGTGGTCACGCGAGCTCGATGCGTTGGCGAGCACGGGCCTCGTGCATAAGCCCCGTCAGAAGTATGTGCTCACCGACATGGGTAAGGCCTGGGTCGAGCAGAGCACGGGGGCGCAGTAGCGCCCAACGCACACCGCAGGATTCAACCGCGAGCAACCGCGACACGAGAAGGAATCGTGAGACATGGATAACGAAGCGCGCATCCTCCTGGACGACGTCATAGCGTTTTGCCGCCGCGATGGCCGCGAGACGCGCCTTATCAACATGCTCGAGCAGTGCGGGGCAACGGGATTTGACGACGAATCCCTGACCATCCAGGTCCCCAGCCGATTTGCCTATAACTACCTCGTCAAACAGCGCGAGCTCATCGAGCGCTATCTCGAGGAGATCTCGTTCATGCCCATGGTCCTCAACGTGGTGGTAGCCGAGGGCGGAGCGCCGAGTGAGACGCAGACGCCCACGGCGGCGGCCACACCGACGGTGCCGGTGACGGCGGCGGCCGCGTCTCTGGCGCCGGCAGGCGATGGCCTGCCGCAGAGAGCCGCCGAAGTGCCAACGAGCTTTGCCGAGGCCCCCGCAAGCCCGATTGCGCCGGCGGAACCCATCGTGACCAGCGAGCCCACGGTCGCTGCCCCCGCCAAGTCCGAGCCCGGCTCCAAGTCCGGCGTCACGGTGCGCAACACCGTCTCGCCCGAAGCGTTCCGCAAGATGATGGACGAGATGCGCAGCCAGGACCCCACCGGCAAGCGCCAAAACGTCACCGCGCCGCAACAACCTGCTGCGACCCATGCCCCCGTGGCGGCGGCGCCCGCCACGGCCCCAGAACCCGACGCCGCGGCCTTGGACATCAACGCCAAGTACACGTTCGCGAGCTTTGTCGCGGGTGACGAAAACCGCCACGCCTTCAACAGCGCCATGCGTTTCGCCGCCTACGCCGAGGAGCCGCAGCAGTGCCCGAGCCTGTTCATCTACGGCAACTCGGGCCTGGGCAAGACGCACCTGCTCTTCGCCATCCGAAACTACCTGGCCAAGGAAAAGCCCTACATCCGCGTGAAATACGCGAATTCCCAGGCCTACCTCGACGATTACATGAACGAGCTCGGCGCCCAGCGCGGCCCCGGCAACCTCATCATGCGCGAATACCGCGATGCGGACATCCTCATCATCGACGACGTCCAAAACATCGTGGGCAAGCAGGCATCCGTCGAGTTCTTCTTCCAGCTCGTGGACAGCTTCATCCGCGAAGGCAAGAAAATCGCCCTGGCATCCGACCGCGCGCCCAAGGACCTTGCCATGGACGAGCGCCTCACAAGCCGCTTCAGCAGCGGCATGCTCTGCCTGGTGTCCGAGCCGGGCTTTGAGATGAAGTACGTCATCCTCAAACGCTACTACGAGAGCATCATCCAGCAGGACGAGGACCTCACCTCCATGAACGTGGACACATCGCTGCTCCAGGCCCTGCCTTCCTCCGAGGGCAAGCTCACCGACGAGCACCTGCGCCACATGGCCGAGATCTCGGGCAACAACATCCGCTCGCTGGAGAGCTTCTGCGAGCGTTGCGCCAACCTCTCCTCGGAGCGCGAGGCCGCAGGTGCCGAGCTCACCGCCGAGGACATCGATCGCGTGGCCAAGATCTACTTCAACACCGCGCACAAGATCATTCACGTCGACACGGTTCAGCGCGTGGTGGAGGAGTTCTACCACGTGAGCCATGAGGAGCTCGTGGGCAAACGCCGCACGGCCAACATCGCCTTCGCACGCCACGTGGCGGTCTACCTCGCCAACAACCTCTGCGAGATGACCACCCCGGCCATCGGCGCCGAATTCGGTGGGCGAGACCACTCCACGGTCCTCAACTCCCTCAAGGTGGTTGAGAACAAGATGCGCGAGGACCGCCGCATCGTAGAGGACATCCAGAACCTCAAGAACACCATCCTTTTGAAGTCGTGAGAACACGTCGTGAAAACATGGGTGAAGCCTGTGGAAAACCTGGGTGGAAAACTCGTAAACCGGTGGAGGGAAAATAGGTGGATATCTCGCGGGGGAAAACAAGCGCGTTGTCTACAATGGATTGTTGAAAGAAAAACGGCCCAACACCTGGGCAAACGAGAGTAGTCCACACCATCCACTGCGTTATTACTGTTATTACCTATATATATTTAAGAGAGGAATAATAAAGAGATGAAGTTCACGGTCAGCCAGTCGGCCCTTTCCGATGCCATCGCCGTAGTGATGAAGGGCATCGCTCCCTCATCTACGCTCCCCATCCTCTCCGGCGTGCTCGTGCGCGCCGCCGACGGGGTCCTTGAGTTCCAGACGTCTAACTACACCATCTCGATCCGCCATCGCATCGCGGCCCGCGTGGACGAGGAGGGGCAGGTTGTCATTCCCTGCAAGATGCTCTCCAACATCGTCAAGACCCTGCCGGACGCGCCGGTGTCCTTTGAACTGGCCGAGCGCCAGGTGACTATCACCTGCGAGCGCTCCACCTTCCGTCTGAACACGCTCGATGCCGGCGACTTCCCAGAGTTCCCCACGTTCGCCCTCGAGCGCTCGGTCGAGCTGCCCGCCAACATCCTGACCGAGATGGTCGGCCGCGTCTGGCGCGTCACCTCGACGGACAAGAACCGCCCGGTCCTCAACGGCGTGTACATGACCGTCGAAAACAACACGATCCGCCTCGTTGCCACCGACTCCTACCGCCTGGCCGTGTGCGACACCCAGGTCGAGACCTCCTCGCTGGAGGGCAGCTTCGAGCTGAACGTCCCCGCCGACGCCTTCAACGACGCGCTCGCCATCACCGGTGGCCAGGGCTCCATCTTGATTGGCTCCACGGATACGCAGGTCGTGTTCGTGGCCGGCAACACCACCTACGTCGCCCGCCGCATCGAGGGCATGTACCCCAACTACAAGGCGCTCCTGCCCGCGTCCTGTGCCACCACGGTCAAGATCGACGTGGCCGCCCTGACCTCCGCGCTCAAGCGCGTCTCCACGGTCGCTCAGGCCAACTCTGCCGTTAAGTTCGACATCTCCGTCGAGACCGGCCAGATGATGCTCTCCGCCATCTCCAACGACCAGGATGCCGCAACGGCCACGGTCGAGGTCGAGGCCGAGGGCGCCAGCGGCGTCATCGCGTTCAACTACCACTACATCTTCGGCTGCCTGAACGTGCTCTCCCGCGAGAAGGAGATCACGCTCGAGCTGCAGAGCTACAACCAGGCGGGCGTGTTCAAGTCCTATGACAAGATCAACTACCTCTACCTGGTCATGCCGGTCCGCATCTAGCCCCCGCCGTCCATGTCCATCGCCGCGACGGAGCTTTCCGTTCTCCATTACCGCAGCTTCGATGACCGCAAAATCGAGCTGGACCCAGGCATCACGGTGTTCGTGGGCCGCAACGCTGTGGGGAAGACCAACCTCGTCGAGGCGCTGCAGTTGCTCACGGCGGGAGCCTCGTTCAGGAAGCCCACGGCCTCCGAGCTGCTGCGCGATGGCGAGGGCTCGGGCCGTATCCGCCTGATGCTCGAGGGGGAGGGCCGCCTCATCGAGATGGGGCTCGACTTTTCCGGGGGCAAACGCTCGTTTACGCGTAACGGGAAGAAGACCCGCGCCGCGGGCATTCGCGGCGTGCTGCCGAGCGTGCTGTTCTGCCCCGATCACCTCGACATGGTCAAGCGGTCCGCATCGCGACGCCGCGAGGCGCTCGACTCCTTTGGTGTACAGCTGAACGAGAACTACGCCAAGCTGCTGGCCGCGTACGAGCGCACGGTCGAGCAGCGCAACAACCTGCTCCGCGACGGCTACGCTCCCGGTTTGCTCGAGGTGTGGGACGAGTCGCTCGCCACGACCGGCGCTCAGCTGCTGTTGCATCGCACGGCCCTGCTCGAGCGCATCCGCGAGCATTTCATCGAGGTCTACCGCGCCATCGCTCCGCACGAGGAGCCCGACGTCCGCTATGTGCCGAGCTTTGGGGAGCTGGCCGGCGGCCGCGAGGCGATCGCAGCGCAGTTCTTGGACGCGCTCGCCCAGCGCCGTGAGGACGAGCTCCGCCGCGGCTGCACGCTCGTGGGACCGCATCGCGACGAAGTGCTGTTCACCATCGACGGCCGCTCGGCCCGAGACTTTGGCAGTCAGGGACAGCAGCGCTCGATCGTGCTCGCGTGGAAGATCGCCGAAGTCCAGGTGACGCGCGATATCCTGGGGCGGTATCCGCTCCTGTTGCTCGACGACGTGATGAGCGAGCTCGACGCCGCCCGCCGCGACGCTATCGTGGGTTTCATTGCCGACGAGATTCAGACGGTGATCACCACCACGAACCTCGGCTATTTCGCCGATGACGTGCTCGCCCGCGCCCGCGTGATCCGCATCGGCGATGTGTAAATGGGGACGGGTGCAAATTACACATTCGCACGTGGAGGAGAAGGGAAAACGACGTGGGCAAAGTGACCAAGAAGGGCCGCCTCAAGGCCACGGCCGGCCTGGGCGAATTCATCAACTCCGAGAAGATGCGCCTGTTCGACGGTGCCACCCCCGAGCGCCAGGCGCAGTTCCGCCGTGCCGAGCGCCGCCATGTCATCTTCCAGGCGTGGAACAAGGTGTGTGCCGGCACGCGCGAGGGCAAGCACGTCACGGGCCTGCACTACGTCGCCGAGCGCGATGAGCTCATCGTTTACACGGACGGCGCCTCCTGGACCCAGGAGCTCACCATGATGCGCGAAATCATCCGAGCCCGCATGGACGCGTGCGGCGGCGCTGTGGGCAATATCGTGGTCAAGACCACCCGCCCCGGCTTCGCCAAGGGTCCTCGGGAGTAGCGGGGCCGCCCCCGATTACACATCCGAGCCAAAGTCCCCGCAAACGGCCTCTCAGGGGCTTGTAGAGGTATTCGGGACCTCGTCCATCGCGCGTTTTACCTTCGTTCCATGCGATAAACTGTAAAGGTTAGCCATACTTCACACTAAAAAGGGAGAACCACGTGGCGAATGAGAACGAATACGGCGGAAGCGAGATCAAGGTCCTCGAGGGCCTTGAGGCCGTTCGCGTCCGCCCTGGTATGTATATCGGTTCCACGAGCTCGACCGGCTTGCACCACCTTGTGTGGGAGATCGTCGACAACTCCGTCGACGAGGCCATGGCCGGCTTCTGCTCTAGCATCGAGGTCACGGTCCATCCCGACAACTCGATTACCGTCGTGGACAACGGTCGCGGCATCCCGGTCGATATGCACCCGGTCAAGAAGATCCCCACGCTCGAGGTCGTCATGACGATCCTCCACGCCGGTGGCAAGTTCGATAACTCGGCCTACAAGGTCTCCGGCGGTCTGCACGGCGTGGGCGTCTCCGTCGTCAACGCGCTCTCCAAGAAGATGAACGTCCAGGTCCGCCGCGACGGCAAGGTCTACGAGATGGAGTTCTCCCGCGGCAAGACCACTCAGAAGATGCGCGAGATCGGCACCTCCAGTACGACCGGCACCACGGTCACCTTCTGGCCGGATGACGAGATCTTCGAGACCACCGTCTACGACTTCGACATCCTGCACGACCGCCTGCAGCAGACGGCGTTCCTCAACAAGAACCTCAAGATCGTCCTGCGTGACGAGCGTTCGGTGGAGCCTCAGGTCGAGGAGTTCTGCTACGCCGGCGGCATCATCGACTTCGTCAAGTTCCTGAACGAGGGCAAGACTGTGCCCGATGGCCTCAAGGATCCCATCTACCTGGCCGGCGCGTCCGAGGAGGGCGCCCCAATAGAGAAGACCGGCGAGGTCGAGGTGGCCATCCAGTGGAACACCTCCTACTCCGAGAGCGTGGTCTCCTTTGCCAACGACATCCGCACCATCGAGGGCGGCATGCACATGGAGGGCTTCCGCGGCGCCCTCACCAGCGTGATCAACGAGTACGCCCGCAAGAACGGTATCATCAAGGAGAAAGAGGGCAACCTCACGGGTGACGATATCCGCGAGGGCCTCACCGCCGTCGTCTCCGTCAAGCTCGCCGACCCGCAGTTCGAGGGTCAGACCAAGGCCAAGCTTGGCAGCTCCTTCATGCGCACGCTCACCCGCAAGATCGTCTCCGAGGGCCTGGCCGACTATCTCGAGGAGCACCCCAAGCAGGCGCGCGAGATCATCAAGAAGGCCCAGCAGGCGAGCAAGGCCCGCAACGCTGCCCGCAAGGCGCGTGAGGCGACCCGCCGCAAGTCGCTGCTGGAGACCGCGAGCCTGCCCGGCAAGCTCGCGGACTGTTCGGAGCGCAATGCCGAATTGACCGAGCTCTTCATCGTAGAGGGCGACTCGGCGGGCGGTTCGGCCAAGGACGGCCGTCGCCGAGACATCCAGGCGATCCTGCCCCTGCGCGGCAAGATCCTGAACGTCGAGCGCGTGGGCGATCACCGCGCCTTCTCCTCCGAGACCATCCAGTCGCTCATCACCGCCATCGGCTGCGGCGTGACGACCGGCAACGGTGACGGTGGCGATTTCGACATCACTAAGGCCCGTTACCACAAGATCATCATCATGACGGACGCCGACGTCGATGGCGCCCACATCCGTATCCTGCTGCTGACCTTCTTCTACAAGTACATGCGCCCGCTCATCGACGCCGGCTACGTGTACGTGGCCTGCCCGCCGATCTTTGGTATCAAGGTCCGCAACAAGATCCACTACGTCTACCCCAACGGCCGCCAGGCGGAAGACGAGATCCTGCGCGACTCCATCGCCGCGCTTGGCCTCAACCCCGACGAGTCCGAGGACGAGCAGTCCAACGGCAAGGTCACCAAGAAGCGTAAGGGCTACACCGTCCAGCGCTACAAGGGCCTGGGCGAGATGGATCCCAAGCAGCTGGCCAGCACCACCATGGATCCCAAGACCCGCATCCTGCAGCGCGTGACCATCGAGGACGCCATCGTGGCCGATCGCGCCGTCCGCGAGCTCATGGGCTCTGAGGTCGGGTATCGCCGCGAGTACATCGAGAAACACGCGCACGACGCCCGCTTCCTGGACGCCTAGCCGCCCCCAATTACACATCTGTGACCACGACCGATAAGGAGAATCCGTGGCTGACGATATGAACAACGACGAGCTCGAGCAGGGAGCCGCGTCCGAGGGCATGCCCGAGGACCTCAAGCGCTTGCTCGCTCGCGCCAACGAGGACGACGCCTCCGCGTACGACCCGGACGCCGAGTCCGACGAGGACGAGGATGACGACGAGGAGCTCGAGGAGAGCTTTGGCGCCAACGACCGCGGCGAGGACGCCGGTACGGATGTGAACGGCGGCTCGCTGCAGATCAGCGAGTTCGGCCGTGAGATGAAGCAGTCCTTCATCGAGTACTCGATGTCGGTCATCACCGCCCGCGCCCTGCCGGATGTCCGCGACGGCCTCAAGCCGGTTCACCGCCGCATCCTGTACGCAATGAACGAGAGCGGCATCTTCCCCAACCGCCCGCACAAGAAGTCCGCCTGGACGGTCGGCGAAGTCATCGGTAAGTACCATCCGCACGGCGACTCCGCGGTCTATGACACCATGGTCCGCCTCGCCCAGTGGTTCTCCATGCGCACCCCGCTCATCGATGGCCACGGCAACTTTGGCAACATCGACGGCGATGGCGCCGCCGCCATGCGTTATACCGAGTCCCGCCTGGCCAAGCCCGCCATGGAGCTCCTGCGCGATCTGCAGAAGGACACCGTCGACTGGCAGCCCAACTACGACGAGTCCCTTGCCGAACCCACGGCGCTGCCCGCCCGCTTCCCCAACCTGCTGGTGAACGGCTCCCAGGGCATCGCGGTCGGCATGGCCACCAACATCGCCCCGCACAACATGGGCGAGGCCGTCGAGGCCACCTGCTATCTCATCGACCATCCCGATGCGACGGTCGACGAGCTCATGCAGATCATGCCCGGCCCCGATTTCCCCACGGGCGCCCTCATCATGGGCACCGACGGCATCCGCCAGTCCTACGAGACCGGCCGCGGCTCCATCACCGTGCGTGCCAAGGCGCATGTCGAGTCCACCAAGACGGGCCGCAACCGCCTGGTGTTCACCGAGATCCCGTACATGGTGAATAAGGGCACCCTGCAGGAGAAGATCGCGAGCCTCGTGAACGAGAAGCGCATCGAGGGCATCTCCGACATGCGCGACGAGTCCACCCAGAAGGGCCTGCGCCTCGTCATCGAGCTCAAGAAGGGCGTCATCCCGCAGGTCGTGCTCAACAACCTGTATAAGTACACCTCGCTGCAGACCACCTTCGGAGCGAACAATCTCGCGCTGGTCAACGGCATTCCCAAGCGCTTGTCGCTGCGTGAGATGCTGCAGCACTACATCGACCACCAGGTCGACGTGGTGACCCGCCGCACCCGCTTCGACCTCAAGAAGGCCCAGGCCCGCGCGCACATCCTCGAGGGCTATCTCAAGGCCCTCGACCATATCGACGAGGTCATCTCCATCATCCGCTCCTCGCAGACGGACGCCGAGGCCAGCAGCCGCCTCATCGAGCGCTTTGGGTTCAGTCCCGAGCAGACCACGGCCATCCTCGAGATGAAGCTCCGCCGCCTCACCGGCCTGGAGCGTGACAAGATCGAGGAGGAGCTCGAGGGCCTGCGCCGCGCGATAGCGTACTACGAGGACCTGCTCGCGCACGAGGAGAAGATTCTCGGCGTGATCAAGGAGGAAATGCGCGAGATCGCCCGCAAGTTCGGCGACAAGCGTCGCACCCAGATCACCGGCGCCGAGAAGGACCTCAACGTTGAGGACCTCATCGCCGACGAGGACATGGTCGTTACCATCACCCACACCGGCTACGTCAAGCGCATCCCGGTCGAGTCGTATCGCGCCCAGAAGCGCGGCGGCAAGGGCGTCTCCGGCGTCAACCTCAAGGAAGACGACGTCATCGACGAGATGTTCATCGCCAGCACCCATGAGTACGTGCTGTTCTTCTCCACTAAGGGCAAGGTGTACCGCCTCAAGGTGCATGAGCTGCCCGAGGGCACGCGCCAGGCCCGCGGTACCGCGATCGTGAACCTGCTGCCGTTCGAGGACGGCGAGAAGATCGCGTCCGTGATTTCCTGCCGTGAGTTCCCCGAGGACGAGTACCTCATGTTCGCCACCGCGCACGGCATGGTGAAGAAGACGGCCATGGCCGCCTACGACCGCTCCCGCCGCGATGGCATCATCGCCATCAACATCAAGGACGGCGACCGCCTACTCGGCGTGCGCCGCGTGAGGCCGGGTGACAAGATCATCATGGCAACCACCGCCGGTAAGGCCATCATGTTTAGCGAGGACCAGGTGCGCGCCACCGGTCGCGATACGAGCGGCGTCCGCGGTATTGGTATGAAGGCAGACGCCGAGGTCCTGGGTATGGAGATCACCAACGGCAGCGGCGAGCTCTTTGTGATTACCGAGCGCGGTTACGGCAAGCGTACCCCGGTTGCCGACTACCCCGAGCAGAACCGCGGCGGTCAGGGCGTGTACACGATCCAGATGACCGATCGCAAGGGCGCGCTGGCCGCCATGAAGGTTGTGGGCCCTCAGCACGAGCTGCTCATCATCACCGAGGGCGCAACCGTCCTCCGCGTGAAGACCGCCGAGATCTCCCAGACCGGCCGCGCGACCCAGGGCGTGAAGATGATGAGCGTGGATGAGGGCGACCGCGTCACTGCCGTGGCTCGCATGACCGCGGCCAAGAAGAAGGATGGGGATTCTGCCGAGGGCGAGGAGTCCGTTGAGGCCGAGGGCGGGGAGCCGACCGCACAGCCGGCTGACCTGCCGGACGGCGCCGTTGCGGAGGTCCCTGGTGATGAGGGCCGCGCGGACATCGGTTCTGGCGACGAGGCACTGGAGGACCTGCTCGAGGAGTAGGGTTTTTCGCGGGAGCATATTCGTTGATGAGGCGGCTTCGACCAAATGGTCGGGGCCGCCTTTTACCTTCGGCTGGTGCGCCGTGGGCCTTCCAGCCGTCATGCGGGTATAAGGCTGGGACCAGGCCGCATGTTGCGGACAGCAGTTTTGGGTCTGCGTGGCGTCATCGAGTCGCGATGTTCGCCTGATGAGTAGCCGCGCCCGCCGTTTTCACGTCAAAGAAAAACCGGGGCTGGCAACCCAGCCCCGGTGAACCGTCTCAATTTGTACCTGGGGGTGCGCCCCTGAACCTGGAGAAATAGTTCTCTAGGAGGAAGAGATGGCGTA